>CETM01204754.1_pt1 | contig 14393 bp, 13 predicted proteins | sample 361451 | NCBI WGS metagenome assembly CETM01 (sample SAMEA2622690, study PRJEB7988) | marine metagenome | isolation source: saline water (ENVO:00002010), including
GAACCTTTGCTGCCTTTTGTATGAAAAAGTTGAAATAAGCAGCAGTCCCAAAATGACAATGAATGACATCAGGTGACGTGCGACGTAGCAATTCGCTAGACTTTCGATAATTCGTGTTGTGGGCTAGCCCTCTAACTTTGTTTATTCCATTTAATAATCGATGTGTGAATTTTAAATCAGTAACGTTTGTTAGGTTGGTCACCTCTGGATCAGAGGGCGACTCACTTACCCTTTCATGACAGCAAACAAACTGTTGAAGGTTTTCCGATCTTGACAGCGCATTTATTAAGTCTCTGACAAAGGTTTGGGACGCAGGGAGGAACCGCACCGTGTGGTGTAAAACTCTCATAATTGTTCAATTTGCTCCCTACTGAAGCTATATTTACATTATCAGGACGGTATAGATTACATGCATTCCAAAATGACTTGTTTACATTGCGCCTTATTTTTGGATTTCAGAATATTACAATACCTTTAACTATGGAACAAAGAATTGCTTGCTAAACTAAATCACGGAATCAACTATGCGCACATGTCTTGGACTTTTATTGAATGTACCAATGTTTTTGTTTACCTGCTTCGCGATGGGCGCAGAAACCGAATCATATAGTTTAATTTCACAGCAGCAGATTTACGCAGAGTCGTTCGAGAGGGTTAATTTAAATAGGTGGCGAAATATCGATTACCAGATTATTGAAGACGATATTAACTACATTAGCCCCGGCAATGGAGAAGCGCATTTAAGAGTGGGTTATCAACCGACAGAAAAGGGCTCAAAACACTATTTGCAGAATTTCACATTAACAAAGGCCGTAAGAAGAGCAAGGTTAACCTTCGACGTTCAGTTTGAAGAAAGTTTTGAGTTTGTGAGAGGTGGAAAGCTGCACGGCTTAGGAGGCGGAATGCGCACGGTGGGGTGCACACCAATACAAGAGAATGGGTGGAGTGTACGCATCATGTGGTTACAAAACGGTAAACCTATTATTTATATTTATCACCAAGACAGGGAAAATAGATGTGGTGATGAGTACGCGGGTGAAAACGATTTTGTCTTTGTTCCAGGCAAGTGGCACACTATTGAGTTAGAGGTAAAATTAAACACCGACAGTACCACTAATGATGGTTGGGCCACATTGTATATAGATAATATTCAAATAGTTAAAGTTGAAAATATTAAAATAACAGGTAGTGAAAAAGCTACTATAGACACGTTTATGTTCAATACCTTTTTCGGAGGAAGTGATGAAACTTGGAAACCTTCAAAAAAAGTTTATGCAAATTTTGATAACTTTAAGGTAATCAGCGTAAACCAATTAAATTAGGAGTGCTTCGTAAAGTTTTATATATCGCGAAGACATTTCAGCCAGAGAAAATGAAGACTCCGCTCTTTCTCTATTAAATTCACCCATACTCTTTGCATGGAGTGGTGAGTCTGCTAGAGATATAACTGCATCGACAAACGCAGAAACATCATCAACCGGACACAAGCGCCCCCCTTTTTTATCAACAATGAGTTCGGGCATAGAGAAGCAATCGCTAGTCACTACGGGCATGCCACATGCCATAGCCTCTAAAGTCGTTAAGCTAAGCCCTTCAAGTCGGGTAGGGAATAGTAATGCATTGCAGTAATTGTAATATTCTAGCAACTGCTGATGGTTGCATTTGCCAATCGATACTATATTTTCAGCTTCGGTTATTGCCTTATCTTGTAATCCCGTTGTGGTGAACAAGATAAAATTATCACCCAGCTTCGACATAATCTTCGGCAATAAATCAGCGCCTTTTCGTACGCTGAAATTACCTACAAAAAGCAGCTTAAATTTTCCTTTGCCGTAGGGCTCACTAAAGTTACTGGTAGTCTTGGGATAGAACTTTGTGGTGTCTATCCCATTTTGTATTGCTTTAGCGGGTACCTTAAATTGCAACTCAACCTGTTCAGCGCTGTAGTTACTTACCGCGGTAATAACATCAGCCCGTTTGAAGGCGTTACGTTCGTGCTGATACACCATTTTGTGGAATGTTCGTTGCGCAAAACTTTTATAGGGCTTTACCAGTGGATCGTGTACTACTAAATGTTCCGTTGTTACGTGAAAACGCCCTTGATGATAAAACGCGCCCCCCGTCCAACTGTTAGTATGCACGATGTCTGCGACATTTTTTCTCACTTGCGGTTTAAGCAGGTATGGATAGAACTGATAGTGCTTGGGATAGACGGTGGCACTAGCATCAACCCCCATTTTCGTTAATTGTTCTACCATACTGATTGTCCAAACATCACTGCCTGAACCAGCATAAGTATATGGAAAGACCACTTTCATCGTGCCACCCTACGCTTGAAAATTTTGAATAAGTCGTAAAAGTGTCCATTCAAAATGCACATCGTAATTGTTCCTTTAGGCAATCGTCTATTTGATAACACTATGAAGTTGACCAAAAGGGACAAGCGGTGCGATGTAGACATCAACGTTTTATATTTTGCTAGATACTTGCGATATCCCTGTCTTATCCTTTTAGGGTTCGTTATGCGCTCTTTCTCATGATCAGTATGCATGATATAGGTTCTACTATGTATTCTCATAGCAGCGCCGAATTTGACAATAAGATGCGTAAAAAACTCAAAATCCTGCCATGCTGGGAATGACTCATCAAACAACACACCAGCTTCTAGCGCTTTTTGTCGTTCAAAGAAAACCTGATTACCAACGCAGTTTCTTCTAAAAATCTGCGCTTGGGTAATCGTCTTACCATAGTATCGGCTGGGAACATACTTAGTGCCGGTGTAATTGTATGCTTGTGAGCAAATAAAAGCGTACTGTGGTTCATAGGCATCTACAAACGTTTGAAGGCGCTCTGGTGTGAAGCGATCGTCATCATCTAACCCAGTAATGAACTTGCCTTTTGCTACTCGAATGGCGCTGTTTCTAGCATGGCAAGCGCCTTTGGATGCCGAAGAACGAATGTAAACTATATTCATGTATAGCTCACACCACTGATTTACTTGCTGTTGTGTTTCATCGGTAGAGCCATCATCACTAATAATTATTTCAACATTTGGGTAAGTTTGTTCAAGTACAGAATGAACCGCACGCTTAAGCATTGTTACTCTGTTTTTTGTTGTTATATAAACACTGACGAGCGGCGGCTTAGGGCAACTACTGTTATGTTTTTCGTTTTCTAGTCTGTTGGCATCCATGGTCATCTGTCTGTCTGTGATAAAAACCCTAAAAGAAACCCGAGTTTAATGATCAACCGATAAAGCTTGTTATGCCATGCAACAAGAATGGCTTTCACGCCATCAATGAACGATACGCCTTTCGCTTTCCTTGTTTTTGCAACTGTAGTAATAGCTTGAAGCGGCGGCACCGCGTCTTTGACTAGCGTTAAAAAAGAGAATTGTTTAGACATCGCTTCGTTAGCGTTGCGTAAAGCATAAAAACCGCCCACTACGCGTCTTGCTTTTTTTCTGAGTAATTTAAGGCTAGGCCTAGCAGGGTGCTTTACTATTGTGTCTTCACCAAATACAAGCTTAAAGCCAAGAGAAGTTGCGCGTTTTGAAAAGTCATAGTCAGCCCCTGAATAGGTATCTTCGTCGAAAAAGCCGGTTTTCACTCTTGCCTCTGCTGTGATAAACAAATTTGCCGTGACCGAGCGGTTTAGTGCTGCATTTTCTTTTTGAGGGAACGCTAGCAATAATTCGAATGCTTCTGCCCAAGAAGGGGCTGCGTTGTCACCTTCGATAAAGACATCAACATTTCCTCCAACGAGATCTGCGTTTTCGTAATGTAGGCACTCAACGCCTGCTCTTATCCAGTTTGCATCTGGAATACAGTCTGAATCAGTAAACGCAATTACATTGCCTGAGCAAAGAGAAAGCGCGGCATTGCGCGCAGAGTATGAACCTGGCTTTTCAACGGTAATGAATTTGGCAAAAGGATACTTCTTAGAAACGGCTTGAGCGCTTTGCGTTGAATTGTTATCGGCAACAATTATTTCAACATCGCCCTTATAAGTCTGGTCTGCCAGTGAACTTAGGCATTTATCTAGCCTAATAAAATCGTTAAATACAGGGATAACCACTGAGACTTTAGGGTTTTGGTTCACGCTACATCCTTCAAAGACTTTAAGAAACGCCTAACAGTGTTCTGTACTAAATAGTTGTCCTTTGCAAAAGCGCTGGCAGTATCGATTATTTCTGTACTGTCGTTATCTAATGCTTTCTTAATATTTTCGCTAAGCGAGATAGCGTTATCTGGTTCAGCTAACCAGCCTGTCTTGCCATCAATGACGGCGTCGGGTATGCCACCGCTATTTGTACCTACTACTTTGCAACCCGCCAGCATTGCTTCAACAAACGTTAAGCCTTGTGCCTCTATCCAGCCGTCGTCAGCACGTTTTGATGGGCCAACAAAAATGTCGGCAGCTGCGTAATAATGATAAATCTCTGAACTATCTACCCAGCCCACAAACGTTACTGCGTTCTCAACATTCAGCGTTGCAGCCAAAGATTTAAATTGCTGCTCTTGATGCCCTCGACCCACGATGGCTAAATGTACCGAGTAACCGTTATCTAACAGTATCTTTGTCGCTTCAATCAGCTCTTTAACTCCCTTTTCTTCATTAACCCTGCCTACAAAAAGCAGCAAATATTCCTTTGATTTAGGAAGTAATTGCGTTCTTACAGCCAACACTTCATCTTGGTTTAGGGGGGGGATTGCTAAAATACCCGTAGGCAAAAGCACTAAATTGCTCACGGTTGCAGGCGAAAGTGCCTCTGCCTTTGCTCTAGTTACCGAGCTATTCACGGTTACTACATCTGAGTGTTTTAGCGTAAATGCTTTAAATTTTCTGAGAAGGTTGCTGTCGAGTGCAAGCACGTCGCCACCATGAATAGTGCTAACATGCTTAACATTTGTCAGTTTACTCACCAGCGCGCATACAAAACCCTGTGGAATAAGCCAGTGAGAATTTATCCAAGTAGGTTTCCAAAATAAAGTCTGTACTAGAGTGAAGAAAAACTCGCAGGCCACCAAAACAGGTAACTTAAGCTTATTAACCCAATTTTTCTTTAAATTCCCGAGTGCGCCACCTTGATAACATACCGTTTGCCCTGATTCAGGCAGCCAATACCGAAAACGGCGAATCTCCACACCGTCCATATTATCTTTGCGTTTAGCACCTTCAAAATGCGGAGCCACAACGCGAACTTGCGCGCCTTGGCTCACTAGTTCGCGTGCAAAGTTATGAACAAATGGCGTGGTGCTATCGCCAGGCCACCTTGGGTAGTTAGAGGTAACGATTAAAATTTTCATTTAACAGAATCGTTTCTCACACTCTCGCGTTCTTTCTTTTCATCAAGCATCTGCAGTTCCATTCTGCGCACCTTCTCTAGCGTTTGCTCTATAAGCTGGCGATTGAAGTTTATTAGGTCGGCAAGTATGGCTATAAGAAACGTGATAATGCCCAGTACCGTTAACACGCCACCAAGTATCAAAGACTGAAGGTGCCCGTTTCCGTCACCCATCATGTAAAAAATAAGGAAGCGAACAATGGGTATAAGGCCAATCAAGGTAATTATCGCCCCAATTAGCACAAATACTCTTAACGGCTGATACATGGTATACATGCGCACTATAGTTGTTAGCTGGCGTTCTATGAATTTAGGAATGCTGGTAAATAAACGTGATTCACGGGTTTTGGCGTTGGTTTCAACCGGTACATGCGCTACAGCCATATGCTTTTTGCCCGACTGAATTAGTGCTTCTATGGTATAGCTGAAAGGGCTGATAATATTTAGCTGTAATGCCGCCTCTCGGCTGTACGCTCGAAAGCCGCTGACAGCGTCGGGCACTTGCACGCCGGAAACCTTTTTTACCACGTAACTGCCTACTTTCTGAAGCAGCTTTTTTAACGGGGAAAAGTGTTCAATATCTTGGGTTTTTCTGTCGCCTACAACAACATCAGCGGTTCCCTCTAAAACGGGTACTACTAATTTTGCAACATCCCACCCCGCATACTGATTATCACCGTCAGTGTTTACAATAATATCAGCGCCACGTTTCAAGCATTCGTCTATGCCTTTTCTGAACGTGCGGGCAAGCCCTCGGTTGTTCTTATTTCTAACTATGTGGTGCACGCCTAACGATTTGGCTACTTCAACGGTTTTATCTTTTGAACCGTCGTCAATAATCATGTATTCAATCGTGTCGATGCCGTCAATATGCGTAGGCAAATCTTTCACGGTTTGCGGTAGCGTATGTTCTTCGTTATAGCAGGGAATTTGAATAATTAGTTTCATGAGGTTCACTTAGCTAAAAAGCGCTTTTATTTGGAGCCAATAGCAGAAAAACTGCCAGCGAATAGTGAAACGGCAGGCAAGTGCTTTTCGGGCATAAACAGCGGCTTCCTTGGTTCGTTTTGTTAGCACTAGTTCATTTGTGATGTGCTGAAAGGTATAAGCAAGGCGTTTCTGGCTATACGCTTTGATTGCTGGGTTATTTAACAATAGCGTGCATTTTTCAAACACAGTGACTTGGTAAAGACGCTTTTCTAGCATGCTTACCATTGTTGTCATGTTGTCTTTCTTTTGTGTATCTGGGATCAGATGTTTAGCAATAAAAGCTGGGTTGAAAAGTACGGTGGTCGCTTTATCTAACGTGCGCATGTAAAAATCGTGATCGCACTCCCAGCGAATGTTCTCATCCATTCCTTTCATACTTAAATAAAGGGCTCTTCTTACTATTGAGCAGTTCAAGTGGGCGAAACCGTGGGCGGTAAGTAGCTCGGCAGCGCAAACCGAGTAGGAGCCAACCGGGTCAGCTTGCTTGTGTGCTAAGCGAGTACTTAAATCATCTAGCCAAATAGGGCCTGGCTTTTCGTTACCGTCTACGAACACCGCTTTTTGATTTGTATAATATGCATCAACCTTCGTGGTGCTAGCAGTAATACTTTTATGCGCTCTTTCAAGATGCTCGGGGTCTGTCCACACATCGTCATCATCGAGAAAACAAAGGTATTCGCCTTTTCCTACTAATGCGCCTGTATTCATAGAATAACTTTGACCGTGACCATTTGGACGCTTAATTTGGTACCGGAAATGCACATGTGGCGGTGTCGTTGCCTCAAATGCCTTGTACTGGGCCAATGCATCTTCATCAGACCCATCGTTAATCACAACGATCTCAAAATTAGAGAATGTTTGGTTTAGCACCGACTCATAAGCTTTTTTAAACAGTGCAAAGCGGTTGCGGGTAGGAATTATTACGCTAAAAAATGGTGCGTTATCAAAGTCAGATTGTGTCATGCTGCACCTGAGGATGATCCTTCACTTTAATAAACTCTCCTTTAAATTCATTTTTAAACCAGTTGGCGTAGTTAAGTACTTTTTGTTTAAATTCTACCGCTTGTGCCCTGTTTTTTACGTAAGGCGTTAAGCCACTTTTGACGCTGGGAGAATGAAAAGACAATATAAAACAACGCTGCCCCAAATCATATTGGTATTTAGTGACATTTTGCATATCGGCCAATGAAAAACCTTCGGGTGAAAGGCGATGAAGCCTAGCCCTAACAAGTTTACGAATAACTTTATTAAAGAATGAGGCATTTGAGTAAGCCGCTGGCGAATTCTGAAAGTGCCGACGAGCAAATGAAAAGGGGCTTACAACCGCACTAGTGTGTGGCCAACTTAATATGCCATTAGTGTAAAATAAATCGTTGTTAAATCTGCTAAAGTTCGGCCCTTGCTGGTGGGTATAATCGACAAACGGACTAACGCTAACATCCACTTTGTACCCCAGCCGCTTAAGAATGTTTGGCGTATTTTTACCAATGCCATATCTGCCTGCTAAATAGGTGACGGGGGGATGCCCTACAATTGCTGTTATTTTTTTAGTTAACGCATGCAGTTTGCTATATTCTTCGTCTTTTGGAAGGTTGCCCGGGTAAGAATATTGTTCAGGCACGGCGTCTGCATAGGCCGGAGACAAAGGCGGATTAACCCACGGGTGCAAATGCGCAGCGAACTCTACGTGATCAGTGAGTTCGTGGCTGGCGTTAATCTTATTTATACACTGCTTACCTTGTTCACTAGTAACAAAGGCGTAATCCATTGCCAATGTGCATTTTGCGCCAATCGATTTTAAGTTTTCGATAATTGCTAGCAGTTCTGGTCCATGGCTTACTTCGGTTGCTGTCGGATTGAACCCTCCGTCCCAATCAAACTCTTCTTCCGTATGAATTACTATGGCTAATTGAGGGGCGATGTTGGCTCCAAACACGCATTCTTCCATTTATGATAATAATTAAAATATCGTATCTATTCTCAACTGCTGAGTAAAGCCGATCACTTCAGAGTTCGAAGAAAATACCGCTAGCTAATGCATTGTTGCTGTACTAAATGTGACAGTAGCTCATCAAGACCAGCGTCAATATTTTTATAGCAGCTTTTTAAACCGTCGTCTGAGCCATCATAGGGGTCGGTGATTTCCTCGAGCGGCCCTTCAGGTGGTGGTACAAAATGCGCTAAATTGAGTGCTTTGTAGTTTTTATAATAGCTTTTAAGTAGGTGTTCATGTTTTAAATCGAAATACACAATAAGTTGCTCGTTAGGCCGCACCATAGCTTGGGTGAGCTTTATTGAACGATGGTTATAAAGGTCAATGCCCCATAACTTTGCCATAGAAATACACCGTGGCGGCGCCTGTCTGCCTTCTCTATGATGAAAGCCGGCACCCTCCACCTGAGTGCTAAGGCCTTTTTCCTCAAGTTTTCTTTTTAAAAGTTCGGTCGCGAACGGCGAACGCATAATGTTGCCATAGCATATTACAAGGATATGTTTAATGGGCTCGGTCGGCAGACCCTTCAAGCTTTTTTGCTTTAACGCCCTTTTTTTATTAAACGTAAACAGCTTTTGCAATTTTTCGCCGAAAAGCAGTTTTAACTCGCTGTAAAAAGGGCCTTTATCATTCCATTTGAATGAGTCTATTGTTTCATTACCAGTAAGAATATAGGCCATGCTCAATATCCTCAAACATGTTGCTTTTAAAGCGTCAGTTAATCCCGTTGATTGTCGCAAACTATCGAAACTGGCTTTAATGTCGTAAAAATCCGCTGAAAGGTTTCTTGCTCTGGCTTTTTGATTATACGTTAGTTTGGCTGGGCGGTTTGATGTAAGCAAGTAATGTGCTAAGAGAGTAGGAAAGTTTACCCCAGCAAATATAGCAAGTGGTAAGCTTCCCCAAAATCGGGCGTTAATTTCTATCAATATCCAGTCATTTGTTTGCTCGTTATGCTTGAACTCAAACATGGCTACGCCTGTGTATTGCAAGTGACTGCAAATTTTTTGGCAGGCATCTAGCATACCTGTGTCTAACGGTACCGCTTTTCGATACGAACTGCCGCCACCTTTTTCAGGCTCAGACACCCGCTTATGGGCAAATGCAGCTCTTATCTTTCCCTTAGATGATAAAACAGATACACCCATGCCAACCCCAGTAAAATACCGTTCGACAAGGGATTGTGAATGTAAGCGTTTGAACGACGCAATATCGTGAATACTTTTTGCGATAACGACATTGTTTCGGTGGTCTAACTGGTCACTCTCGTAAGACATTGCTGGCTTAAGTACCAAAGGCAGACCGTATTTCTCTACTAGTTCGTCTTCGTGAGTTATTTGTAAGTCTGTAAGTTCCCCATTTGCTACCGGGATGCCAAGAGAGATAGCTAACTTCTTTGTTTCTTTTTTGTCAAATAGCGGACCTAGCACGTCTTTTTCGGGAATGGCAAAAACGGTTTTGCCTTTAATCTTTTCTTTAATCTCTAGTAAGGGGTAAATCGAGCGCTCGTCGCATGGAATAACTAAATCGTAATCTGAGGCCGTAAGAATATGTTCAACCTGCTCACGCCAAAGCTCTTGATTAAAAGCTTGGTAATTCAAGCGATATACTTGACTCACCCATTTTGACTGAATACTCGGTGATAAATTATCTAAGGTGACAATATCAACAAACATGCCCGCTTCGCCAAGCGAGCGAATGACGGAAAGAAAACTGCGGGTGTCTTCACCAAGCACAAGCACTTTAAGTTTGTTCAAAGATTTAGCCACGCAATGATCTCCATACACAGGTAGTTAATTCACCGAAGCCATCAATAAAACGCAAAAAAAACCTAGTGTTTGTTAAGACCTGCATTATAAAACCTCAGAAAAACCGGTGGGCTAAAGCGCGAGCAATGGAACTAAGCATGTTTTTATCGTCCTTAGAAAAGATACCTACTTTCAAAATTAAGCCTAAGGAAGCGAAATAAACGGCCGCACCTACTATCACACTTATCAACAATGAAAACATAGCATGTAGGGGAAATGCCGACGTGAAGCTAATAGATAGCCCCATCAAGCCCGCCGCAACGCAGCAAGCGAAAAGTGCGCGAAATAGCCTAAACCAGCTTAAAGATAGGCAATAACTAAGCCACAGCAGGCCTGTTATAAGCATAAAAATACCGATTGACGCTCTAAACGAAGATAAGCTCAATGGTGACGTTATAAGCGATAAAAAAGCGAATAAAGACAAAATACTCACTAATAGTGTGAGAAGGTCATAAATAAAGACAAGTTTTACTTTGCCTCTTGACACAATCGCATCACTTATCACATTGCCCGCGGTAAAACTTAAAGTAAGTACAGCTAAATTTGCGAGTACGGGGGCGTACTCTAACCAACGCTCACCCAATAAAAGGAAGGTCAATTTATTGGCCAACATATGAATACCTACAGCACTAGGTACGGCAATAACCAACATAGTGATGCAAGTTGCATAGACTCGTTCATTTGATGTCTTCTCGCTCGACATGTATGAATACAAAACTTGGAACAATGGGCCAATAAGTTCTCTGGCGGGGAGCATAGCGATATCTTTCATAGTATTGTAACCACCGATACCATGCAGCGAAAAAACAGAAGCCGAGAACCATACGTCAAATTTTGCTCTGCTATGCCCTATAATATTCTTAAATACCATCCATTTGCCAAATGGCAAAGCGTTAAATAGTGAAGTGGCGGACAAGCGAGTGCGCGACGTAAGTACTAAATAACTCAATAAAACTTGAACAAGTGTGTTAACCATAAAGCCAATAACAAAAGCCCAATAGGTTTTGTAGATAAACGCAATGATAATGGACAGCATACTGCCTATCAGTTGCCCTATGGCAGAAAATACGACGAACTTTTGAAATTCAAGAGTGCGTTTCAAATGCATTATATATCCATTACTCATAGCGCTGAGCAAAGGGAATAAACTCATAACCTGAAAGGCGAGTGTAAGATATGCCTTCTCAAAATGTTGGGCTATTGTTGAAGACACACCGAATAAAAAAACGCTCGCAAAAAGTTTCACAAGCAAATTAAACGTCCAACAGCTGTCAAGTTCTGACAACGTGGCGTTTTTTTTCTGAATGTAATATTGTTCAACGCCAAAGTTCGTAAATACGTCAGCTAATTGCACTACTATGGTTAATACTGCAAATGCACCAAACGCTTCTGGCGATAAAATTCTGGCTAAAATAAACACCGACACTAGGCCCATTGCGCGGTTAATCCAAGAAACAGAAAGTACCCATGTCGAGCTCTTAATTAAAAGGTTACTCTCGGTCATTGTGAAGGTTGCCTGACGATGTGAAGTAACTTTTAGCGGTGTCTAACCAGTGTTTTAGAATAAACAGCGGCTGTTTTTTTTGAAAACTAGTTATTATTAACGGCTCTTGATGATTAGACAGGGACGCTTTGTATTGACCTTGCCCCCCCATAAAATCATAGGTTGTGAAGCCTTGTGATGCATAAAAACTAATTGCCATGGCATGCGCCAACAGTCCGGGCTTTAATCTATTGTCCTTTTCATATGCAATACCTGAAAGGTAAAAGTACACGTAGCCGTTATAAACAAAGTTATATAGGTAACACAAGGGGCTGTTGTTTACTTCGAGGCAAAGCACATCTATACAACGTGAATTGAAGTTTCGCTTTATAAGTTCGTTATGAAATACCTTAAAGTGTGGGTTATTGAACCCGCTTTTTAAGCCTGGCCATCGTTGCCTGTGCAACTGGGCGGCATGTTCTAACATTTCAAACGCTTCTTCACTGTTTCGAGCCTTAACAAGCGACACTTTTCCCCGTTGACTTAGTAACTTTAATGTACGCCTTATTTGATGACGTGTATTTCGCGACAGCGTAGATAAAAAACGGTCTAAGTCGGCAAAGTTAGGGTTTAACTGGCTAGCATAACTTTGTGTTTCCCATATTACGCGAGGAAACAATGTGGTTGGCGACGGTGTTTCAAAAATTTCCCGGCGACTAACACCAAGAATAAATTCGTCCATTTCAGGGTATTTATGGGTTAGATGTTGAAGCACTGCTGCCCTAATGGCCCATTCACGCCCCCTTGGGCATAGAATGTCGTTGTACTCAGGCCAAATTTGATCTTTGGCATCTTCACCTGTGCGATTAAACCAAAGCTGCGTGGAGATATGAAAGGGGCGGTTAGCTTCGTAAATATTATAAAACGCTAAACCTACAATTTCATTATGGTCATATACAGTGATCACATTTGTCTTGTGATCGAGCATTTTTAGCCAGCTTCCAATCCATTTCCAGCTAGTGAAGAAGCTTTTGCTCGATACTTTCTCTAACTTTGTCCATTGTTCTAGCAATTCGGGCAATTGCGCTTTATCCAACGGTGCAGATGTAACAGAAAGAGATGTCATTGGGGGGCATTCTTGTGCATAAGCGTTTTTTCCTTAGATGCACAGAATAGATGGATTCACAGTAATAGGCAATAGCGGCGCGACCAGCATATAAAAATTAGCAATTAAGCGAAATTATTCAAAAATTAATGCTATAAATAGATAAAACTTCGAACTAATTTTAAGGCAATTTGAATGGATTTCGATTATTACGACGCTTTTTCACGCAATATTGGTTGGGTAACCGCTGAAGAACAAGAAAAGTTGCGGAACACCAAGGTGGCTGTGGGGGGCTTGGGTGGGGTAGGTGGAGATCACTCAATTGTACTTGCTCGGCTAGGAATAGGTAACTTTCACATATCGGACATGGACGATTATGATATTCCAAATTTCAATCGCCAAGCGGGGGCCAATGTGAATACCGTTGGGAAACCAAAGTCTGAAGTGATGGAAAATACATTACTGGCAATAAACCCATCGGCTTCCGTTACTAATTTTTCGCAAGGCATAAATGATGACAACCTTGAAGATTTTCTCGACGGGGTCGATTTGTACGTTGATAGTTTAGATATTTTTTCTGTGGACATAAGAAGAAAAGTATTTAAACGATGTTATGAAAAAGGAATCCCCGCCATTTCTGCTGCTCCCATGGGCATGGGGGCGGCGTTCATGTGTTTTATGCCAGGAAAAATGAGTTTCGAAGAGTACTTTTGCCTTGAAGGGCATAGCTTCGAAGACCAAATTGTTAGGTTTGTAGTCGGCATGTCGCCTAGTATGCAGCAACGCCATTATTTGGTTAGAAAATCGAGCGTTAATTTTACAAAAAAAGAGGCGAAGGTACCTTCTACATGTATGGGGATTTCTCTTGCTGCTGGCGTTTTGTGTACAAATGCGCTTAAAATAATATTGAACCGAGGTGAGGTTGTTCATGCTCCGCATGGTTTGCATTTTGATGCGTACCAAAATAAGTTAGTAAAAACCAATAGACCTGGTGGTAATAAACATTGGAAACAACGTTTTATGTGTTGGTATCTGAAAAGACTGTTAGCCAAAGGCGATAAACAAGAAAACGCGTGATTATAACTCCAAGCCTACAACCAATTTCATCAAGATAAAGACAAACACGTGACCCGTCCTAAGACAGGTTGACAATTTTAAGGCCAGCTCCAATAGCTGGTCTTTTCTATCGTACACCTTACTGGGAGTTTTCATGTCCAAACTAAGGTGCGGCCTAATTTCACTGTAAATTTTAATAGCTCGGCAACGAGTATTTTTAATTTCTCAACCGTTTTACATCGATAGATTAAGAACTCTTGCTTGGGTATACCTTTTATTCGCTCTACTAATGCATTTTGGTAACAGTCGTAACCATCTATCATTGACGGCTGAATTCCATTCGCCTTCAAGTCATTTTGGCAGATAGCTGAACAGTATTGCAGTCCTGTGTCGGAGCGGTGAACGCTGTTATCAACATACTGTTTGTTTTTGAGTGCCATCTTCAAAGCTTTCACTACATTTTCATCCCTCATATCCAAGCTCAAGTGGTGCCCCATAATCTTATGCGTGCTAGGGTCCGTTACTAGCGATAAATAGGGTACACCTTTCGGATTCAAGGTAGGTGATATCACTAACAAGTACGTGTTCTGCATTATGCAGATCTTCTTCCC
>CETM01073914.1_pt1 | contig 14388 bp, 15 predicted proteins | sample 361451 | NCBI WGS metagenome assembly CETM01 (sample SAMEA2622690, study PRJEB7988) | marine metagenome | isolation source: saline water (ENVO:00002010), including
TGATCATCTTTTCTATTGGTGTAGAAGTTTTTCTCTTTCATTAATTCATATCTCAATTGCAGCAGTTTTATTTTGTCGGTAAAAGTTATTGTTTTTGTAAATATGGTTGGAGCTATTGATGAGAAATTTCTAAACGGGTCACCAATTAGTGAAAATGTCCCGTTTTTGAAAATTGTCGCCCCAGATTCAAAAGTTTTCAGGTTTAAAGAAGAAAGGTCTAGTTGATTATGAACTTCGGGGTAAGCGGTTAATAGAACTTGAAAACCGTGATCAAGTAGAAAACCCTCATACATATCGGTTTTTACACGTCCACCCACCGAATTAGATTTTTCGACCAGTAAAACTTCTTTATTATTTTCACTTAAAATTTTTGCAGCTGTTAACCCAGCAATTCCTGCTCCAACAACCACAAACTCAGGAGATGAAAGTGCAGTCAAAATTTCTACCGTTCGTGGATCAAAATTATTTAGGGAGTCTTGGGATTAGAACAGGTGTTTCTTCTTTGTATTCCAGAAATCCAGGGTCATCTCCCCATCGTTTTCTAGCAGCTGAATCGAGCATTGGTATTCCGCTGATCCGTGTTAGGAGGAGAAACACAAAAACAGGTGAAATAAGGGTGAAGTACTGCCAACTTGATAGACCAGAAAGCGCTACGAGAGAAACTCCTATCCATAAGACAATTTCTCCAAAATAGTTCGGGTGTTGTGACCAACCCCATAATCCCTCAGTAATGAACGAGTTTTGGTTTGAGGGATCCATTTTAAATCTTCTCTTTTGTTCATCGGCGATAATTTCAATAACAAAACCGGTTAGCCAGAGAATAATTCCAATAATTCCAATAATTCCAAAGTCATTGCGTTCGCTAGCAGTAATTGCTGCTAAAGCGGCTGAAGAGGTGAGTAAAACCCAAAGACCTTGAACAGTCCAACTCATTAAAAACCATGCGAATTTATGTTTTATTAAATTGAAGCGGGCATCATGTCCTGCTGCCTGTACACGCGCAAAAAGGAAAGTACCTAAGCGCAAGCCCCATAAACAAATCATCAGACCCAAAAGAACAGATCTAGTATCAATCTCAGGAACCGCTAGAAGTGCGACCATAGTAACAGTCAGATAAGTTGCTGAACCAACAAGATCGAAGAAACGTTCTGAATGTAAGAACCAAGACGGTATAAAACAAATCCATTGAATTCCGAAAGCAATAAGTCCACATATTGCAAAAAGACGGATACCAGACGCGTCAACTCCGTTACTGCTACCTGCGAGGATTATTAACAATGCAGCAACCAAACTTACGGCAATTGCAAAAATTGAATTTTTAGTAGTCATGAATTTAAGTCTATTTCTGCTCCGGCAATAATTTTTGGAAGTCTTTAAAAGTTTTTAACTTTGGGTTTAAGTCACAGGGCTTATTTCTCAAATTGTTTTCCGCCCTGATTCAGCATAAAAAATCAATAACAACGAAATGATTGAGTACAACAGATAGCCAAATGCCAAAGGCGTAACTGTGTAATTTATTTGTGATGAGAAAATCGCGGCCAATAGACCAGCTCCTCCGAGGGAAATGGCTCCGGCTACCCCAGAAGCGGTTCCTGCGAAATCACCCATTGGCTCTAAAGCAAGAGATAAACCTATGGGCGTTAGAAGGCTTAAAAAAATATTCGACGAGCCGATCAAAATAAGCCAAATCCAAAAATTTGGCACTCCGTCAGCTAAAGCAAGAAGTAAAGAAATTGCGTTGGATAAGACAGAGAGAACAACACTAAATATGGCTACACGCTTGGCTCCGAACAGTGAAATAAAATAGTTGCTTGCAAAAAATGCTATTGCCATCGGAATTCCAAGAATGCTAAAAATCACAGCAAACTGATTTGCTCTTCCGTATATAAGATCAAAAATTGGTTGCGAACTACTCAACCAAATAACGAAAGCCCCTTGTCCAAATGTGACAGCTAAAACATAACCAATAGTCAATCGTGTAGAGAAAATTGTTTTAAAAGACTTTGAGGTCATTTCCCAGTCCAAATTTCTCTTTTTGGTCGAAGGTAAGGTTTCACCAAACCAAACACTCGACAAAATACCTATACCTGCTAAAACAATTCCAAATAAGTAAACCACTCTCCAACTTGTAAAAGATAGAAAACCTTCTGAAACCAGTGGTGTGATTATTGGTCCCAATAGAAATACAGCCATAATTTTTGACATTACTTTCGCCATCTCATCACCCGAATACAAATCACGTGCAATAGTTGTTCTCATACTTGCTGGAATACCTGAACCCAAACCCCAAAAGAATCTAAAGATGAGGATTGTGATCAAATTTTGAGATAGTAGCGACCCAAGAGCTCCAAACATGTAAAGCGTTAGACCAAATTTTAAAGAAGGAATACGCCCAAAACGATCAGTAAAAGGTCCCAAAATAATCTGACCAAGAGAAACACCAATAATGTACACAGTAACTATCAGTGAAATCTGATTTGATCCGTCTGAGAGCCCTATATCTGGTCTTATCTCATCAAAAGCTGGTAGTGATGAATCAATTCCAAACGCCGCGAGACCATTCATAAAAGCAAGAAAACAAACCACACTGACTTGCGATCTCTTAACAGGCATTTAGATATTCTGCCCTGTAATGAGAAACAAGCCCGATCAATAAAGAAACTATTTTTTCAACTACGGTTCCAGTATGAGCCAGATGGATACTTCAAACTCGGGGTATGGCAATATAGATACTGAATACGCAGCTGAGATGTTTTCTGTTCCTGCTGAAAAAGATGGTCCTATTTGGATGGTCAATCTAATGAAATATCGCGATGTTGCGAATTATGCTGATGGTCGAAAATCGACCATCAGCGGCCAGGAAGCTGATGATCTTTATGCCCCAACAGATGTACTGTCAGATATAGGAGCAGAAATAGTTTTCTTTGGGAATGTGGAAACACAACTAATTGGAGATAGTCCAAAATGGGACCGAATAGCGGTAGTGAAATATCCAACCAGACGGTCATTTTTAGAAATGTCTTCTCGAAAAGATTTCCAGGAAAAACATGTACACAAAGAAGCTGGCATGCAAGAAACGATTGTTATGGGTTGCGTACCTTCAGAAACGCCAACTTATTCAAAGGCAAATTGGGAAGAAGTAGAAAGTCCACCTAGTGAAAATGACGGTCCCATAACAGTTGTCCATGTTCTTAATTTAAATGAATATATCGAAAACATGGAAAGCTACTCTTCAATAGCTGGAGAGAGTGCAATACCAAATGGCGTTCGTGTCGATGGATGGTTTCAAGTAGAAGGCACGATTATAGGTGATGGAAGAAAGTGGAGTCAGGTTCGTTTTAATACTTTTCCAAGCCGTGAAGCTTTCAAGAAGGTAGCCATTGATCCTGCGCGTTTAGAAGCTCAAAAAAAATACAGAGAAACAGCTATAAGTGACACCTACACAATGATCGTGCCAGTTTCAATTAATACAATTTTCGAATCAATTTAAAGAAATGAGAACCGGAGACATAAAAACTCCTGCTTTAATAGCAGATTCTAAAATTCTTGAAGCAAATATTTCTACCATGGCGTCAAGAAGACCTGGAAAATCTCTCAGGCCACACATCAAAGCTTTCAAGTCAACAGAACTAGCAAAAAAATTAGTTCAAGCGGGACACGAGATTTTCTGTTGTGCAACTATTCGTGAGTTAGAAGGAATGGTAGATGCAGGCATGGGAACTGATCTTCTCTTGGCAAACGAAACACTTGACACTACAAGATTAAAGAATTTGCTTTTGAAGGAAAACTGTCGAATAACAGTAGCAGTTGATTCAAAAGAAACGATTGCAGTTGCCGCCGCAGCTGGAATTCAAGAAGTACTAATAGATATTAATGTTGGGCTTCCGAGATGTGGATGCAGTCCAGAAGACGCTGGTTTTCTAGCAGATCAAGCAAGAAAATCAGGATTGGAAATAAGAGGGGTTATGGGCTATGAAGGTCACCTTATGCATGACCCCGACACACTAAGACGGACCACAAAAACCGAAGAATCTATGGAGATACTAATCTCAGCCCACGAAACTGTAGGTGGAGACATTATTTCTGGGGGAGGTACTGGAACATGGGACTGCAATCAAGCAGTAACAGAACTACAAGCAGGAAGCTATGTCTTAATGGATGGCGACTATTCCAAACTCGACCTTCCCTTTAAAGAAGGATTACTCTTACTAACTACAGTCATATCTAGAAGCAAATCGGGTTATGCAGTTCTGGACGGCGGTTTGAAATCTCTGTCTGTTGATAGCGGAAATCCGAAATTATTTGATCAGGGTGATGTTATGTTCTGTTCTGATGAACACACAACGGTGACTAATGGATCCTGGTCTGTTGGACAGAGAGTAGGGCTTAGGCCATCTCATATCGACCCAACAATTGCAAAACACGAATTAATTTACCTTGTAGATGAAATTGAAGAAGGCTTAGATTCCGAAGTAATAGGTATTTTAAATATCGATTTGCGAGGATGGTGAAAAGTGTTCAAAACACAATCACTTAATAGTTGGAGTAATTGGGCCGGTAACCAGACGAGCAATCCCTTAAGTATTAAAAAACCAAAAAATGAAGAAGAAGTTATAACCATAGTAAAAGAGGCCAAAAATCGAGGCTTAAAAGTCAAAGTAGTGGGTTCAGGTCATTCATTTACAGGAATAGCAGTCACTGATGAGGTTTTAGTTTCTTTGGATGAAATTTCAGACGTACGGGATGTAGATTTTGAGAATTTTCGAGTTCGTGTCGGCTCAGGGGTAAAACTTTTTGACCTCAATCCGATTTTGCAAAGGTCCGGCATGGCGATGCCAAATTTGGGCGACATTGTTTACCAATCACTTTCAGGAGCGATTTCCACTTCTACTCATGGAACCGGTTTGGGATTTAAAACTATTGCAGACGCGGTGTGTGGTATGAGAATCGTTGACGGAGAAGGAAAAGTTATTCGGTGTGATGAACAACAAAATCCTGAAATTTTCAATGCAGCCAGAGTGGGTTTGGGAGCTCTGGGAATAATTACCGAGGTAACTATTCAATGTGTAGAGGCTTTCAATCTGCATGCAATTGAAGAAATCATTCCAATAGGTGAAGTCACTAACAATTTTGAAAAATGGGCTCGAACAACTGATCACATTGAATTTTTCTGGATGCCTAATACCGATAAAGCACTTTTGAAAAGAAATACCAGAACTATGGAATTACCATCAAAACCGAGAAATAGAAGGCACGCTCTTAAAAGAAGATGGAACCGATTTAAAAATGAAGAGATAAAACAAAATTTTCTTTTTGGTGCAATGAACTACGCAGGAAAAGCAGTCCCCCCCTTAATTCCTAAATTTAATTCAATGGTCGCTGGGGAAAACGGCAGGGCAGAGTACATAAAAAACAGTTATGAGGTTTTTGCCAGTCCACGTCGGGTCAAGTTTTATGAAATGGAATATGCAGTACCGATTGATTCAGGAATTGAAGCCTTTCGAAAAGTCGTTGAACTAATAGGAGACTTAGATCATTACATAAGTTTCCCAGTCGAGTATCGGGTACTTGGAAAAGATGAAATACCGATGTCAACTGCAAACAACAGAGATTCCGCATTTATAGCTGTTCACGTGTTTAGAAACACACCTTTTGAAAAATACTTTAAAGGTGTGGAGAAAATAATGAATGAATACGATGGTCGTCCCCACTGGGGGAAACTCCACTTCCAAGATCATGAAACTCTGTCAAACATTTATCCACAATGGGAAACGTTTCAAACGGTTCGAAGATCTATCGACCCTCAAGGTGTTTTTACAAATCCGTATTTGGATAAAGTTCTTGGTCCTTTGACCTAGAAGATCCGAGTAGTCTGTTTCCATGGAGAACCATATAAGTAATGAAATTTCTGAATCAACAGAAGAAGATTTTGAATTAGAGAATCTAGAAAAAGATTTAGCCCTTATAGAGGCAGCGATGGAAAAAATTGATCAAGAAGATCTAGATGCCTACGAAGCTATAGAAGCTGAAATCAGTGAAAAGTAGTTTCTAAATTTAAACGACTATTTACAAAAGATCCGGTATGGCTGCATCCTCAATTAAAGCCACTCTTTTGCCGATTATTAATTCATTACCTACATCAAACTGGAACCAACGACCACCAAGGTTAGGAACTCTTTGAGAAGGTTGATTGTAGAAATTTTCCAATGCATGGACAATTCCAGCATGTGAAACAACAAGAATTGAATCCGAAGATTTTGAACTTTCAGAAATTTTACTCAAAGACTCAAAAACTCTTGAAAGAAGATCTGGGTTGGGTTCGTAACCTTCAGGACGTTCTCCAGATTCTAAAAACCCTGGCCAACCGTTTTCTATCTCTAAACGTGTTAGACCTTGCCAAGGGCCCGCATCTCTCTCCATTAGGCCCTTCTCGGTTCGCACAGGACCAACTCCCATTGTTTCTGAAATTATGGATGCAGTATTTTTTGCCCTTTCGAGAGGTGAAGACACAATCAAATCAAACAAACCTAGTTTCTTTGTAGCCATTTTTGCTTGATTTGCACCCAAATCAGTTAAAGGAGGGTCAGCCTGTCCTTGCCAACGGCCGAGGGCATTCCATTCTGACTGGCCATGACGGACAATTAACAACTTAGGCACAAGTTGACGGTATCTATTTAAAGTTCTATTCGGACTCGGTGAATAATTTCCGTAGACTGGTTTTATGCCAACTCTTCGTCTTTTTGCATCAGTAAAGCAAATTGCTGGAACGGGTTCAGTCATCTTGCCAGGAGAGACCGTTTCTGATGTGGTAGAAGAAGCTTCGACACAATTCGGAACTGAGTTCAAAGACATGGCAAAAAATTGTCGTATCTGGTTAAACGGCAATCCAACTGAAATAGATACACGTGTTAATGACGAAGATGAGATTGCATTATTACCACCTGTATCAGGAGGATAATTGTGCAAAAATTAGCTGTCTTGTCGATGCACACATCCCCTTTAGCCCAACCAGGTATTGGTGATGGGGGAGGCATGAACGTATATGTGCGTGAAGCTTCCATTGCACTTGAAGAAGCTGGTATAAGTTCAACTATTTTTACAAGGAGAATTGACAGTAGAACACCGACGGTAATAACAATTGGAAAAGGAATAAAAGTTGTCCAAATCGAAGCTGGAAGTTCTTCTCTCAGAAAAGAAGATTTATTTTCAGTAGTTGACGAATTTAAGAATGGTGTAGAAGATTTTTTAGTTAATGAAGATCACCATGATGCCTTGTTTGCAAATTATTGGCTTTCGGGTGCAGCAGCTCATGGGTTGAAACACAGCCTTCGTTTGCCTCTCTTAACTACTTTTCATACTCTTGCGAGAGTTAAAGGAATATCAGTTGATGAAAACTTCGAATATGAATATCGCTCAAAAATCGAGAGTGAAGTTATTGGTTGCTCAGATGTGATTTTGTCAAACAGTTCTTTCGAGATGGAACAACTCATTACTAAATATGATGCAGATCCTTCGCGCATAGAAATTGTTCCACCGGGTGTAGACCATTCGATTTTCAAACCTTCATCAAAAAAAGAGGCACGTGCTCAACTTAATTTAAGTGCAGACCCGATACTTCTTTTTGTTGGTCGTATCCAACCTTTAAAGGGAGCAGATTTAGCAGTTTTAACTTTGTCTGAATTAAGTCATGAAGATGCCCACCTAGTTTTAGTTGGTGGTTCCAGTGGCCCAGAAGGCCCAAGAGAGGAAAAACGCATTCGACAGATGGTAGACGAATTAGGTTTAACCCAGAGGGTTACGTTCATTGAACCTCAGAAGCATGAAAAATTAGTTAATTGGTATCAGGCTGCTGATGTAGTGATAATGCCGAGCAAGTCTGAATCATTTGGTCTTGTGGCGTTAGAAGCATCAGCTACTGGTATTCCAGTTGTGGCTTCTTCAGTTGGTGGGTTGCAGACAATCATCGAACATGATTTATCCGGATATCTAATTGATGATCGTGATCCTTTGTCTTACGCATCTTATGTCTCAAAAATTATTGATGATTCTAATAAAGCAGAAAGCATGTCTGTCGAAGCAATAAAGAAATCCAGATCTTTCACTTGGTCTGTTACAGCTGCACGACTTAGGAGAATATGTTTGGATTTACAATCCCGATCTTTGGTCGATTGCGCATAGTGCAGTGCCAGAAGGTGAAGTCTCTCGGCTATTAACAGAAACTGAACTTAAGTCTCTTGAAAGTAAAATCGAGGGATGGCTTAGTTCCTCTTTAAGAGAAAATCCTTTATTAGCAGGTTTTGAAAGAGACCCCGATGAGCCAGCAGGTGAATTTCGCTGGTTTATCAGAGTCCTAGGAGAAGAAAAAGACATATTTACTCTACGTTTTATGTTGAGACAAAGAATGTTGCATTATGAAACCTACGTCATGCCTGAACCCGAAGAGAACAAGGAACTTTTTCTTGAAAACCTTCTATACAGAAATAGAAAACTTGTTGGTGCAGCATTTTGTATAGGAGAAGAAGATGCAATTTTTATAACAGGAGCTATACCAGCCAGTACCGTAGATGAAACCGAACTTGATCGTATTCTTGGCACTCTATGGGTAACAGTAGAACAAAATTTCAAATCCCTTCTGAAAATCGGTTTTGCTTCCAAATTTGATGCACTAAATAAAGAAGACAAGTGAATTCCAACCTAGGAGCAATATCGCTTCCATCGAAAGTCCTAGTGTTTTCTGTTACTGCAGTGGGCCTTTTACACAATTCAATTTTTGTGAGTTCTACTCCTGAAATTCTGAGAACTTTTGGCGAATCAGAGAACCTTGCAGGTCTATTGATTGCTGCTGGTTCAATTCCAGGGGTAGTTGTAGCGCCATTTATAGGTTTTCTTGCAGATCGATTCGGGCGTAAGAAAGTTCTAATCCCATGTCTTATCATTTATGGTGTTTTTGGTCTTTTAGTGGGTTTAAGCCCATCGTTGTCTTGGTTTTTAATTCTAAGAATTTTCCAAGGATTAGGTAGTGCTGGATTAATCAATTTAGTCGTAGTCATAATAAGTGATAATTGGGGAAGCTTAGAAAGGGCACGACTTATAGGACAAAATGCTGCTGCAATTACAATTTCGGTTGCTATTTATCCTGTAGCAGGAGGGGGAATAACAGATCTAATAGGTTGGCGTTGGAATTTTCTAACTTTCTTCTTGCCTTTGATTGTTGCTTTCTTTATTTCGAGAAAACTTGAAGATCATCAGCCAGGTCTAAAAGTGTCTGTACGAGAACAGATATCAGGTGCTTTTGCAGAGGTTCGTAAACCTGCAATTGCTACGAACCTTGTAATAGGAACAATTGTATTCATGTCAATTTTCGGATTGTTGCTATCTTTGTTACCTGTTCACCTTGATCGGGAGTACGGGTTATCACCCACTGAAAGAGGTTTAATTGCCTCCACACCAGCTATTTTGGCTGCTTTGGCAGCTTTAACAGTTGCGAGAGTGAGAAAGAGAGTGCAAGGCGGAATAATCATCTATGCGTCTCTACTGATATGGGGTATTTCATTTCTTTTAATGGGCTTCGGCTCATTACCCGTATTAGTAATTGGGACAATTGCGTATGGTTTTTCAGAAGGTTTAATGATCCCAACTCTTCAGGATTTAATAGCAGAGAACGCTCCCGATCAATTTCGTGGGGCACTATTAGCTATATGGACTGGAGCCGGTCGTTTAGGACAAACATTGGGACCAGTGGCTATTTCACTTGCTTTGTGGGGACTTTCTACTTCATGGGTTCTAATTTTGGGAGGTTTGGGAATGATACTTATTTCAGGTTTAGCTAGCATCACACGAACACTTATTATTTCTTCATAAGACAGGCAAACTGATAGGTTAAACGGATGACTTTTCGTTTACAAATAATCGGCGGTGGCAACATGGGTGAAGCTTTGGCACGTGGGTTACTTACGAAAGAATGGGCATCGGAAGATGAGATGCATCTTGTCGAACCAGTAGTTGAACGAAGAAAATATTTGGCTGAAACACTTCCAGGCATTTCGATTTCGGAAGCACCACTATCGAATTTAGATTCTTTGATTGCAGTAAAACCCGACAAAGTTAAGGAAGTTTTAGAAGTTCTAGCCGATCTAAGACCACCCAGAGTTTTATCTATAGCAGCAGGAATAAAAATTTCTTCTATGGAGAAAATTTTGGGTGAAAACGTAAAAGTTATCCGTTCGATGCCTAACACACCTGCTCTAATAGGGCAGGGTGCAGCAGGTGTAGCCTCAGGTTCGACTGCTAATGATGAGGATCTTATATGGGCAGTTGAAATACTTTCCGCTGTTGGTTCTGCTGCGGTTGTAGAAGAAAGTCAATTAGATGCAGTTACAGGTCTGTCAGGTTCCGGACCTGCTTATTTGTTTTTTCTAGCTGAGGCACTAATTGATGCAGGATGTGAGGTTGGCTTATCGAAAGAGGAATCAGAGTCCCTTGTAAAACAAACTCTTTATGGAGCAGCTGCACTTTTATTTGAGTCTGAAGATCCGGCTGAGATTTTAAGGCAAAAAGTTACTTCTAAAGGAGGTACCACTGCCGCTGCTATTGAAGTTTTCGAAAATGGCAGTTTTCGAGAGATTATCCGTGCGGCAGTTTCTGCAGCTACTGAACGTTCTTTGCAACTTGGTGATTGATGACTAAAAATAAAAAATACGAGACCATCTCATTTTTGTCAGACTTTGGAATTTCTGATGAGTTTGTAGGAGTAGTTCATTCAGTAATTCATTCCATAGCTCCTTTTGTCAAGGTAATAGATATAACTCACGGGATCCCGCATTATGACATACGTTCTGGGGGGCTTGCTTTGGCACGTAGTTCCCAATACTTGTCACCTGGTGTTGTTTTGGCTGTTGTTGATCCGGGTGTAGGGACACAACGCAGAGCGATTGCGGTTGAGGTCGGTGGAGGTGAGTCAGTTCTTGTAGGTCCTGACAACGGACTGCTTGCACCTACAGTTGCCTTAGTTGGAGGTGCGGACAGAGCAGTTTCGCTTACAGAAACTAAATATCAATTACCTGCTCCAGGTCCTACTTTTGCAGGTCGTGACATCTTTGGTCCAGCTGCGGCACATATTGCTGCTGGAGTAGACCTGTTAGAACTAGGTGAAGAGATAGACGTTTCAACATTGATGCCCGGTCTTATTCCAATTGTTTCTAATGAGCCTGATGGGATTCATACTGAAGTTTTGTGGATAGATCAGTACGGTAATGCACAAATAAATCTAGACCCAAACGAGCTTGAGGTAGGAGAAGCTGATACCAACCATTTTGAAATAAAAATTGCAGGGCAGACAAGAATGGCTAAAAGAGTAGAAACTTTTGAAGATCTATCTGCGGGCGAACTTGGGTTAACTGTCGATTCTTATGGGCTAGTTGCACTTGTTATAGGTAGGGGCTCAGCAGCAGAAGAAATGAAACTTAGGACCGGTGATCAGGTAGTAATTTCTTTCACGGAGAATTCACCTTCCCAATCCGTACCAGTAGCTCTAAAAAAACTTGATGAAAAAAGCGAAGGTGAAAGTTAATGCGCTTTGGAACGACGATTGTGATGGGTTTGCTGCTGCTTGTTATTTTGGGAGCAGCATTGATACAGTTGGTTTTTCTTGTTGACTAGATGAAAATTATGACTCGCTCTAACTGATTCATTTAACTGTATTATTTGCTTTATAAACTCAGTTGTTATCTAATTAGAATGTGTCGAATTTAAATTTACCTGAAGCGACACTATCTAGACTTACCGTTTATCAGCGTGCACTAGTTGAATTAAGTGATTCAGGTATCAAGACAATTTCTTCAAGAGAACTAGCAGAAATTTCTGGAAGTAATGAAGCAAAAGTTAGAAAAGATCTGTCTTATTTGGGTTCATACGGAACTCGCGGAGTGGGATATGACATTGAGCGTTTAATAAATGAGATTGGCGTTGTTTTGGGAGGAAGCCAAGCACGGCCTGCGATTTTAGTAGGTATTGGAAACTTAGGACGAGCATTAAGCCAATATGAAGGTTTTAAGGTTAGCGGTTTTCCAATTGTGGGACTTGTAGATACAGATCCGGATGTTGTAGGTAAAAATATAAATGGTTTAAAAGTAAAAAATCTGGATGGACTAGATCAACTTGTTTCTGAAACGGCTGCGGTGCTGGGGATAGTAGCAACACCAGCAACGGCAGCTCAGGAGGTAATTGATTGTTTAGTGAAAGCTGGAATTAAATCGATACTTAATTTTGCTCCAGCAGTTGTTGATGTTTCCGCGGAAGTTGAATTGAGGAGAGTTGATTTAGCAACTGAATTACAGATTTTGGGTTACTACGATCAACTTAGAAAAATTAATTGATAATAAAAGGTGACTAATTACCAAAAAAATTCATTACAAAAGGTTGGCAATATACTCCGATTTAAGGAAAAATCATTTAGCAAGTTCCGTTTAGGTAATTTGTAGAAACCCAGCTTAGGAGATGAATTAGTGTCGGTAATTGTCGTTGGTCTTAACCACCGCACTTTCCCTCTTGATCTTTTTGAGAAAATGACAGTGCCAGAGGCAAAATTGCCTAAAGCTTTGGCAGACCTTTCCTCACGAGACAACATAAGCGAATCAGTTATTCTTTCAACCTGTAATCGTATTGAAGTTTATGCATACGCAGAAAAATTTCATGGGGCTTATAAGGACATACGCAATTTTCTTTCCGAAATTTCACATGTAGCTCCGGAAGACTTTTCTGACCATTTGATAGGTCTTTTTGGATCGGAGGCGATTGAGCATTTGTTCAAAGTTTCCTCGGGTATTGATTCTGCCGTAATCGGAGAACATGAGATTTTGGGTCAGGTCCGGTCAGCATGGGAAATGGCAATTGAAGAACGTTCGGTTGGCACGGTATTGAATTCACTTTTCAAGCACTCTGTGGAAGTAGGCAAAAGAGTACGAAGTGAGACTTCAATCTCGCGGAATATAACTTCTATTTCTCAAGCAGCAGTTGCAATGGCGAACACACACTTAGATGGTTTAAACGGTAAACGTGTTTTAGTTGTGGGTGCAGGAGAAATGGGTGAAGGAATGGCAAGTTCTTTACATGATGGTGGGATAGCAGAATTGCGAGTCGCTAATCGAACATGGGATCGTGCAGTAGAAACTGCTGAAAGGCTTAATGGTAGGGCAGTAAGGCTTGATGAATTGCCACAAAATTTGGAAGAAGTTGATTTACTACTAACTTCTACTGGCGCAACTGCAGCAATTCTTGAATACGGAGATCTCGATGAAGCAGCACGCCGCAGAAAAGGTAGAGAACTGTTAATAGTAGATATAGCTGTCCCCCGTGATGTAGATCCTGCTGCACGTGAACTCGATGGTGTGACACTTCTGGATATGGATGATTTGAGAGAATTTGCCGAAAAGGGTATGCGGGCAAGAGAGAAAGAAGTGTCTTCTGTAATTGATATTGTTCAGGAAGAAGTAGAACGATTTACGAATTTCTTTTCAGCAAGATCTGTTGCCCCAATTGTTACAGAGCTACATGCCAGAGCAGAAGAAATACGAGACGAGGAACTTCAGAAACTTCGTAGGCGTTTTCCCGAATTGACAACTGAACAACTGAAAGCTGTGGAGATTCTGTCGTCTTCTATTGCCAACAAGTTAATTCACGAACCGACGATACGGCTCAAGGATGCGGCTGGAACACCAAAAGGTGAACGTCTAGCAGAAGCACTCCAAGATCTTTTTGACTTATAAAAGAACAAGTAGAATTGTCTTTGCGTATTGCAACTCGAGGAAGCAGATTAGCTTTAAGACAGACACAACGTGTGATTGAATTACTTTCAGAGATTGAACCTGAAGCAGAGTTCGAAACAGTAATTGTTAGTACCGCAGGAGACCGGGATCAAAAATCTTCCATAGAAAAACTCGGTGGTCAGGGGATTTTTGTAACTGATGTTCAAGCTGCTGTCCTTTCTGGTGATGCCGAAATGGCGGTTCATTCTGCGAAAGATTTACCAGCTAAAACAAATCCTGGATTGATACTTGCATCGATACCTGAGCGAGTTGATCCAAGGGATGCTCTCGTGGGTTGCCATTGGAATGAACTTCCTGAAGGAGCTCTAATTGCTACTGGTTCCATCCGAAGAAGGTCACATCTATCTCATTTGAGACCAGATCTAAAATTCCAAGAACTACGTGGCAACATAGAGACAAGATTGTCGCACGTAAATAATGTAGATGCCGTTGTGGTGGCCAAAGCTGCTTTGGATCGACTAGATATATTCCCAGAAAACTTAGACACATTAGAAACTTCAATACTTTTGCCACAAGTAGGGCAAGGGGCTTTAGCTTTAGAATGCCGTGAAGGAGATCTTCAGAC
>CETM01123425.1_pt1 | contig 14378 bp, 16 predicted proteins | sample 361451 | NCBI WGS metagenome assembly CETM01 (sample SAMEA2622690, study PRJEB7988) | marine metagenome | isolation source: saline water (ENVO:00002010), including
GACATAAAAATAGACTTGATAAAGGTCCAAGAAATATAAATGAAGAATTAGTAAATAAAATAAAATCTTTAAGCTAATTCAATTTCAATAGGTGTATGATCAGATGGCTTTTCTCTTCCACGAGGAAATTTGTTTATTTTAACATTTTTAACAATATCAATTAAAGAATTAGAAACTAAAAAATGATCTATTCTCATGCCATTATTTTTTTGCCAAGCACCACTTGTATAATCCCAGAAGGTATATCCTTCTTTATCAGGATGAATAAATCTATATGCATCCTGAAATCCTAAATTAATTAGTTCTCTTAATTTTTTTCTTACTTCAAGTCTATACAAGGCATCATTCTCATAATTTTTTGGATTATGAACATCTTCAGCTGAAGGAATAATGTTAAAATCTCCTCCTATTATTATGTTTTCATTAAATTTAGATAAAGATTTTAATTTTTTTATAAAGCTATCTAACCAGTAAAGTTTATAGGTATATTTATCTGTATCAACTGGATTACCATTTGGAGTATAAATATTAATTAGAGTTATATTTTTATTTTTAATTTTTACATCGCCAGTTATAATTCTTGATTGTTTATTTTTATCTTTAAATATATCATTTTGTATATTATTTAATTTTTTTTTAGAAATTATTGCAACACCGTTATAACTTTTTTGCCCAAATACATAACTTTCATATTTTAACGAATTAATCTCTTCGTAAGGATAAGTTTCATTAGGTGTTTTAATTTCTTGGATCAACATTATATCTGGTGAAAATTTTTTAAGATATTCTTTAATATTTGAAATTCTTGCTCTTACTGAATTAACGTTCCAGGAACTGATTAACATTAAAGAGAAAATGAAACACCACAACCACAAGAGGATTTAGTTTGTGGATTGTTTATCTTGAAAGAATTACCTATTAATTCTTCTACATAATCTACTTCTGAACCTTTGAGCAAATCTGCTGAATTTTTGTCTATTAAAATATTTTGATATTTTAAATCATCATTTTGTTGTTCTTTTTCAAAAGAAAAATCGTATTGAAACCCTGAACATCCCCCACCTTTTATTGCGATTCTAAAAAAAGAGCCTTTATCTTTGGTTGATAACAAATGATTTATTTGTTTTAATGCATTATCAGTAAATTTAATTTCTTTAATCATAATTTAACACTGTTATTACTAATATAATTATAATTTACCAATTTTAAAGTATGAAAAAGTATCAATATTTAGGTCAATTTAAAAGTAAAGGAAGACTATTCAGAGAACCTCTTAATAAATATAGATCTCCTTTTCAAAGGGATAGAGATAGAATTATACATAGTGCTGCATTCAGGAGACTAAAACATAAAACTCAAGTTTTTGTTAATACAGAAGGGGATCATTACAGGACTAGAATTACACACTCTTTGGAAGTGGCTCAAATTGCAAGGTCAATAACAAGGTACATGAGTTTAAATGATGATTTAGCTGAAACTTTAAGTTTAGCTCATGATTTAGGACACACACCGTTTGGTCACGCTGGTGAAGAAGCTTTAAATGAGTGTATGTTAAATCATGGAGGCTTTGATCATAATTTACAAACATTAAGAATAGTAATGTTTTTAGAAAATAAATATTTAAAGTTTAATGGTTTAAATTTAACAATTGAAACGTTGGACGGTCTGCTAAAGCATAATGGACCAGTAAAAGCAACGAACAAAATTGATAATATTATAGGTATAGTTAATTTAAAAAATAAATTCAATTTTTTAAAATATCCTTCCTTAGAAGCCCAGATAGCTGCTATGTCTGATGATATTGCTTATAATAATCATGATATACAAGATGGAATAAGAGCCAAATTGTTTTCATTAAAAGATTTAAACGAAATTGGTTTTTTTAGAGATATTATTAAATCACATAAAAAAAATTTAAAAAGAAAAAATAATGAAATTTTGATATATCAAGTAGTAAGAGATTCAATTAATTTAATGGTTCAAGATCTTATAAACACAACAATAAAAAATATTAAATCTTTGAAAATAAAAAATAACAAAGATATATATAAGGCTTACGATCATATCGTCTCTTTTTCAGAAACTTTTATAAATTCAGAATCTGAAATTAAATATTTTTTAAGAAGCAAAATGTATAACAACAAGGAAGTTTTAATAAAAAATAACAAAGGTAAAAAAATCATAAAAAAACTTTTTCATGAAATATCTAAAAAACCAAAAAAATTCTTAAATAAGAGTCAATTAAAATTAGGAAAATTTAGAGCAATAGCAGACTTCATTTCAGGAATGACCGATAGATATGCTATTAGTCTATACAAGAGTGTTAAATGAATATTTTTGAAATATATAAAGAAAATATTGTAAAAATTCTTAAAAATCTTAGCAATAAAAACATATTAAAGGTTCCAGAAAACATAAAAAATATTGGAGTAGATATACCTCCTGATAAATTCTCATGTGATTTGTCAACAAATGTTGCAATGGTAATTTCAAAGTTAAATCAAAGAAAACCAAAAGATGTTGCAAATTTAATTATAAATGAACTTAATAAAGATGATGATGTCGAAAGTGTTAAATTTGAATTACCAGGTTTTATCAATATTAAATTTAAAAAAATATTTTGGACTAATTTTTTAATTAATGTACTCAACAATCATAAAAAATATGGAATTGATGATAAAAAAAAAAAGAAGAATTATTTATTAGAATTTGTTTCAGCAAACCCTACTGGTCCTTTACATGTAGGACATTGCAGAGGTGCTATTTTAGGAGATGTACTATCTAACCTATTAATTTTTAACAATAATAAAGTAACTAAAGAATATTATGTAAATGATTTTGGAGGTCAAATTAACAATTTTACAAAATCTATATTTTTACGAATACGTGAAATACAATATAAAGAAAAATTCCCAATTGATAATAAAGATTTATACCCAGGTGATTATCTTATAGATATCGCGAAAAAAATTATTGATAAAAATAAAAAAATGAAGTTTGAAAATTTTGATGAAATATCTGATGAATTAACTAAAATTTCTGTATCTGAGTCATTAAAATTAATTAAAGAAAATCTTAAAAATCTAGGTGTTGAACTTGATAATTTTGTAAGTGAACGAGAAATAGTTTTGAATAATGAGGTTGATAAAGCTGTTACAAAATTAAAAAAAAACAATTTTATTTATAATGGAAAAATTAAAGCTCCAATTGGTGAAGATAAATCTAAGTGGATTGAAAGAGATCAACTTTTATTTAAATCAACTGAATTTGGTGATGATAAGGATAGAGCATTGCAAAAAGCAGATAATTCTTGGACATATTTTGCTGGTGATGTTGCATATCATGAAAATAAATTAAATAGAAAATTTGATGTTTTAATTAATGTCTTAGGTGCTGACCACGCTGGTTATATAAAAAGAATAAATTCTGTAGTTGAAGCATTATCAGGAGAAAAAGATAAATTAATTTGCAAAGTAAGCCAATTAGTAAAGTTAATTAAAAATGGAAAACCATTCAAAATGTCTAAAAGAAAAGGAGATTATATAACAGTTGAAGATTTAATTAACGAAGTTGGTAAAGATGCAACGAGATTTATCATGTTAAGTAGAACAAGTGATGTTGAATTAGATTTTGATTTTGCAAAAGTTAAAGAAAAATCTAAAGATAACCCAATTTACTATGTTCAGTACTGTTATGCTAGAATCTCGTCAGTTTTTAGAAATATAAAGGAAAATATAAATGATCCGTTAACAGTTAAAGAATTTAAACATGAATATAGTTTAGATGAAATAAAAATTATTAAAAAAATTTCAGAGTGGCCGAGATGTATAGAATTAGCATCAAATAAATTTGAACCTCATAGAATACCCATATATTTATATGAACTTTCGTCGCAATTTCATTCGTATTGGAATATGGGGCGAGAAAATGAATCAAAAAGATTTATAGAAAATAATAAAATCACAATAGATAAAAAAATATTTCTCAAATCTATATCTTCTGTAATAAAATCAGGTATGGATATTCTAGGTGTAGAAGCTCCTGAAAAAATGTAATGCTTAAAGAATTAAAATATATTTTTTTTATTTCTGCAATAATTTTATTTTTTTTCTTTACTTTAAAGTATTATTTTTCAGATCAAAATATTAAAAACTCTTTTAGATCAATTACAAATATAGATAGAAATATAAATATTTATGAAAAAAATTTAATAATATTAAAAAATAATACAGACAATATTATTGAATATTCAGAAAATCAAAGTAAAAAGAAAAAAAAATATTATTTTATGGATTTATTGAGATCTGATGAATAAAAACAGAAAATCATTTATTTGTGGAATTAAAGGAAAAAAATTAAATAAAAAAGAAATTTCGTTTTTAAAAAAACATAAACCTTGGGGTATAATTCTTTTTTCTCGAAATATACATTCTCTTTACCAAACTCAAATATTAACAAATAATATTAGAAAAATATTTAAAGATAAACATTATCCAATTTTAATTGATGAAGAAGGTGGGAGCGTTTCAAGATTAAATAAATTTATAGATAATTCAAATTTTTCAGCCCAGTATTTTGGCAATTTATATATGAGTAATAGAAAAAAATTTTATATTTATTTAAATATTTATATTAAACAAATTTCATATCTATTAAATGTTTTAGGTATAAATATTAATACTGTACCAAACCTTGATCTAAGGAGAAAATTTTCACATAAAATAGTAGGTGATAGATCTTTTTCTACAAACAAAAAAACAGTATCAAAAATTGGAGATTTGTTTATTAAACTTTTTCACAAAAACGGAATTTGTTGTGTTATCAAGCATATCCCTGGACATGGTTTAGCAAAAATTGATAGTCACAAATCTTTACCTGTAGTAAATCAATCAATTAATTATCTTTTACAAAATGATTTTAGTACTTTTAAAAACAAAAATAGTATATTTGCAATGACAGCTCATGTACTTTATAAAAAAATTGACAAAAAAAATTGTGGAACACATTCTAAAAGTGTCATTGATGTGATTAGAAAAAAAATTCTATATAAAAATTTAATTATTTCAGATGATTTATCTATGAAATCTTTAAAATTTTCTCTTTCAAAAAATACAACAATGGCATTTACAGCAGGTTGTAATTTAGTATTACACTGCAATGGAAATCTAAAAGAAATGGTTAAAGTTGCTGAAAATTCGCCATATATTAATCAGTTTATAATGAAAAAAACATCAGAATTTAAGGATATAATAAGTTAATATTTATTTTATGGATATAAACGATTCTAATAATTTTAATGTAAATTTAAATATTTATAAAGGTCCTTTAGATGTTTTGCTTGATCTGGCAAAATCACAAAAAGTTGATATAGAAAAAATCTCTGTTACAAAACTTGCTGACCAGTTTCATAATTTTATTACTAACGCAAAAAAATTAAATTTGGAAATTGCATCTGAATATTTATTAATGGCTACGTGGTTAACATATTTGAAATCTAAATTATTGTTACCAGATACTGACGATGAAGAATTTAAAGCTCTTGAAGTAGCAGAAAAACTTAAAATTCAATTAAAGAAATTAGAATTAATTCGTTTATTATCAGACCAAATGTTAAAAAGAAAAAGACTTGGAAAAGATATTTTCTTAAGAGGAATTAGAGGAAATATAAAATCGATATATAGTTCAAAATATTCACTTACATTATATGAATTACTAAAAACTTATGCTTCTATTATTATGACAAAAGATTTTCAAAGAATGAATATTCCTAAATTGCCAGTTTTTACAACAGAAGATGGTATTACTAGAATTAAAAAATTTTTTGGAAAACTTCAAGATTGGAAAAATATCAATGAATTAATTCCAAATAAGTTTGTTAAGTCAAAAGATTCCAAAAGAAGTGGAAAGGCTGGAATCTTTTCTGGATCACTGGAATTAGCTAAAGAGGGAAGTGTTTCGATCAAACAAAGTAAATTATTTGAGGATATATATATAAAAGAAAATTAATGAATAAATCAAAAAAAAATAATATTTTAAATTTTCCATCAAATTTAACTGAAGGTGAAAGGGAAATAGAAGCTATTTTATTTGCTGCGGCCGAACCATTAGATATTGATACAATTAATGAAAAAATATCAAAAAAAATTGATGTCGAAAAAATACTATTAAAACTTCAAAAATTTTATTCCTATAGAGGTATAAATTTAGTATGTATCTCAAAAAGATGGTCCTTTAGAACAGCTGAAAATCTGTCTAGTTTAATGTCTAAGCAAAAAACAATTGAAAAAAAATTATCAAAAGCTGCTATAGAAACATTATCAATTATAGTTTATCATCAGCCAGTTACTAGAGCTGAAATTGAAGAAATTAGAGGAGTAGCTTTTGGCACTAATACACTCGATATTTTAATGGAATTAAATTGGGTTAAACCCCAAGGTAGAAAAGATATACCCGGCAAACCAATACAGTATGGTACTACTGATGAATTTTTAAGTCATTTTAGTTTAAAAAAATTATCCGATTTACCTACAGTTGAAGAGCTTGGTTCTGCTGGCTTAATTGATAATACTAGTATTGATTCAACTATATTTGGAACTGGCAAATTCTATAAAGAAAAACAAGAAGATAAAAAAGAAAATATTTATTCTAATATTGATGAAATGCTTGAAGGCACTCTTAAAAATAGTGATAAGGAGTAAAAAAGGCGCTTTTAATAATTAGAGATTAGAGATATAAATATGTTATGAGTATAGGTTTTTGGCAGATAGCAATAGTAGTAATTTTGGTAGTTCTACTTTTTGGTAGAGGTAAAATTTCAAGTCTTATGGGAGATGTTGCAAAGGGTATTAAAAGTTTTAAAAAAGGAATGTCAACAGATACTGAAGATTCTGAACCAAAAAATATATCTGAAAACCAAGATTCAAATAATCAAGATACAAATAATAAAGATTAATTCAAATGCCACAAATTGGCTGGTTTGAAATACTAATTATAGTAGCTATAGCAATTATTGTGATTGGCCCCAAGGATTTCCCTTTCATGCTTAAAAAAATAGGCTCTTGGATTGGTTCAGCTAAAAGATATATAAGCGATGTTCAAAAAGAAATTACTTCTATAGAAGTTGATGATTTCGAGTCTGATAAAAATAAAGATAATAAAAAAGATAAAAATAAATGAGTAAAGAAAAAAACGAGGGTGGTTTTGTTAGCCATTTAGTTGAGTTAAGAAAAAGATTAATAAATTCGTTAATTTTTTTAACGTTATTATTCATTATATGTTATTTTTTTTCTGAATATATTTATGGATTTTTAGTTCAGCCTTATGCTGACGTTGTAAATGATACTGGGTCAAATCGCAGATTAATTTTTACTGCCTTACAAGAAACTTTTTTGACTTATTTAAAAGTTTCTTTTTTTGCAGCATTTTTTTGTACAAGTCCATTTATATTAATACAAATATGGAAATTTATAGCACCTGGTTTGTATGATCATGAGAAATCTGCTATTATGCCTTATTTAGTACTTACACCAATACTTTTTCTTTTAGGAGGTATGCTTGTTTATTATTTAATTATGCCATTAGCTATTAAATTTTTTATGTCATTTGAAAGCACAGGTTTAAATACAAGTTTACCAATTCAACTTGAGGCTAAAGTCAATGAATACCTATCATTAGTAATGAAATTAATATTTGCATTTGGTTTAAGTTTTCAATTACCAGTGGTATTAAGTTTATTAGCAAGAATAGGAATAATTAATTCAAAATTTTTAAAAGAAAGAAGAAAATATGTAATAGTAATTATTTTTGCAGCTGCTGCTTTATTAACACCACCTGATCCAATAACACAAATCGGTTTAGCTATACCATTATTAATTTTGTATGAATTATCAATTTTTTCTGTAAAAATTATTGAAAAGAAACTAGAAGAAGAAAATGCATAATATTAAATTTATTAGGGAAAATTTTGACGAATTTAAAAAATTATTAATTTCAAGGAATATAAAATTAGATTTTGATGAAATTTTATCTTTAGATAAAAATAATAGAAATTTAATACAAAAAAAAGAAAATCTTGAAAAAGAAAAAAAAAACATTTCAAAATCAAAAGATAAATCGCTATTTGCTAAATCAAAAAAAATTTCATTAGAGATAGAAAAATTGGTTAACGAACAAAATAATTTTAAAAATAAATTAGATTCAATTATGTCTTCACTACCTAATTTACCATTAACTGATGTTCCAATAGGAGAAAATGAAAATTTTAATAAAGAAATTGAAAAATTTGGTGAAATAAATAAGTTTAGTTTTAAACCTAAATCTCATTATGAAATTGGTGAGAAATTAAAAATGCTAGATTTTGATCTAGCTACTAAAACAACTGGTTCACGATTTGTCTTTGTTAAAGAACATTTAGCTTCATTAGAAAGAGCAATATCTAACTTTATGATTGATGTGCATATTAGAGAAAATGGATATACAGAAATATCCCCACCATTAATGGCTTCAGATAGCACAATGTTTGGTACAGGACAATTACCTAAATTTGAAAATGATCAATTTGAAGTAAAACTAGATGGAGATGATAGAAAATTTTTAATTCCAACTGCAGAGGTCATTTTAACTAATATGGTAAGAAACCAAATATTGAATTTACAAGATTTACCAATGAGATTAGTTGCATCGACACCGTGCTTTAGAAAAGAAGCCGGTAGCTACGGTAAAGATACTAAAGGCATGATAAGACAACATCAATTTTACAAAGTTGAACTAGTGAGTATTGTTGAGAATAGTAAATGTGAAGAGGAGCTTGAAAGAATGACAAATTGTGCTTCAAATATTCTTAAAAAATTAAAATTACCATTTAGAAAAATAATATTATCTACAGGCGATATGGGTTTTAGCGCAGAAAAGACTTTTGATTTGGAAGTATGGCTCCCTTCAGAAAATAAATATAGGGAAATTTCAAGCTGTTCATCTTGTGGAACATTTCAAGCACGAAGGATGCAAGCAAGATACAGAAATAACTCAAAAGAAATCCTACATGTAGGAACATTAAATGGTAGTGGATTAGCAGTAGGAAGAACTTTAATTGCAATTGTAGAAAATTATCAAACAGAAGATGGTTCAATAATAATTCCAGAAGTATTAAAACCATATATGAATAATATGGACAAAATTACCGCTAATTAAGAGTTGTCTAAACAATACATTTAGTATAAATAATCGTTTAACCTTGAGGCAATATGGATGCAGGAATTGGACAATTCATTCCACTAATACTTATATTTATAATTTTTTATTTTTTTTTGATTAGACCACAACAAAAAAAAGTAAAAGAACATAAATTAATGGTTGAAAATCTAAAAAGAGGCGACAAAGTAGTTACTTCAGGAGGCATTGTTGGAACAATTGAAAGAATTATAGATAATGAAAAAGTAGAAGTTTCAATTTCAGAAAATGTCAATGTTGAAGTCGTAAGATCAACTGGAATACAAGGTTTAATTAACAAAACTGATCAAAAAAAATAACATTAAATAAAGTGTTATACTTTTCAAAATTAAGAATAATTACAGTTTTAATTTTTAGTATAATATTATCATATTTTACAATCTCTAATTTTTTAAGTTTTGATGATGATTTTTTTGGTAGAAAAATAAATTTAGGTTTAGATTTACAGGGCGGATCTTATTTGCTTTTAGAGATCGACAATAAACCAGTTTTTACTCAAAAAATTCAAACTAAATTAATTGAAGTAAAAAAGTTCTTTAAAGAAGAAAAAATTTTAATCAAAAATTCAAAGATAACAAATGATAAAATATCTTTTGATGTTATAAGTAAAGATATTGAAACTGTAAAAAAATTACTTGATGATGATGACAGTTTAATCAATCCTTATTTTTCGAAGTATAAAACTCATGAATTTGATATAGAAGTAATCAATCAAAAATTTTTGCTAAGTCTATCTAAATATGGAAAAGTTTTAATTAAAAATTCTTCATTAGATCAAGCCATTGAAATTGTAAGAAGAAGAGTTGATGAAGTAGGAACAAATGAACCCAATATTTTGAAACGTGGTAGTGATAGAATTTTGGTAGAGTTACCTGGTTTAGAAGACCCAGGTCGTATTAAAAAACTTTTAGGGAAAACAGCAAATCTTTCATTCCAATTTATCACTTTAAATAAAGAAGAGTCCTTTGGAACAATAAAATTACCTTTCGAGGACGGTTCAGATGATGCAATTGTTAGCAAACGAATTATTTTAAGTGGCGATAATCTTGTTGATGCTCAACCAAGAATGGATACACAAAACAATGAAACTGTTGTTACTTTTAATCTTGATAGAGTGGGTGCTAAAAAATTTGGAAAAGCAACTAGAACTAGCGTTGGCAAAAGATTAGCAATAATACTTGATGGAAAGATCATCAGTGCCCCAACTATTAGAGAAGCAATATTAGGAGGATCAGGTCAAATTACTGGTAATTTTACATTTCAATCAGCAACAGACCTCGCTCTATTACTTCGTTCTGGAGCTTTGCCAGCCCCTATGACTATTATTGAAGAAAGAACTGTAGGTCCAGATTTAGGCCAAGATTCAATCGATGCAGGTATATTTTCTCTAATAATCGGTTTCTTTTTAGTTTTAATCTTTATGATACTTAAATACAAAATTTTTGGAATAATTTCTATTTTATCATTAATATCAAATTTGTTTATTTTAATAGGTATTTTAACATTATTTGAAGCTACACTGACATTACCAGGAATAGCTGGAATAATTTTAACTGTAGGTATGGCCGTTGATGCAAATGTATTAATTTTTGAAAGGATTAAAGAAGAAATCAAAAAAGAAAAAAATACACTCATAGCCTTTGATTTAGGTTATACAAAATCAAGAACAACAATACTGGATGCAAATATCACAACATTAATAGCTGCAGTTATTCTATTTTTTATGGGATCTGGTCCTGTAAAAGGATTTTCAATAACTTTAGGTGTGGGAATTTTAACGACTTTATTTTCAGTATATTTTATTTCAAGAATGTTTACCGCATTATACATTATTAAAAATAAAGAAAAAATAAAAACTATTTAACATGAGAGAAATTAAATTTAATAATTATTACAAATCATTTAATTATCTATCATTGTTTTTAATTATCTTTTCTTTATTATTATTAATATTTAAAGGACTAAATTTAGGTGTAGATTTTAAAGGAGGTACTTTAATAGAATTGAGAATTGATAAAACAGCTAAAATATCAGAAATTAGAAATTCTTTTAATCAATTGTCACTTGGAAATGTTAATGTAAAACAATTTGGTAACAAAACCGATTACATAATTAAATTTGAAAGACAAAATTCTAATGATCCAAACTTCATCAGCAATCTTAAAGAAAATTTAACTAAAACTATAAATTATAATTTTGAATTTAGAAGAGTAGAAAATGTTGGACCTAAAGTAAGTTCAGAGTTATTAAAATCTGGTATCATAGCAATTTGTTTGTCTTTAGCGGCAATGTTGTTTTATATATGGATAAGATTTGAATGGCAATTTAGTTTAGGAGCAATATTTGCTTTATTCCATGATGTAATTATTACTCTCGGTTTCTTTTCATTATTTTCTTTAGAAATTAATCTATCTATTGTAGCGGCAGTTTTGACAATTGTTGGTTATTCCATGAACGATACTGTTGTTATTTTTGATAGAGTTAGAGAAAATTTAAAAAAGTTTTCTAATATAGAAATATTTGAATTGACAAATATCTCAATTAACGAAACTTTATCAAGAACAATAATCACATCCAGCACAACTCTACTTGCTTTATTATCAATTTTTTTCTTTGGAGGAGAAATTTTAAAAGGTTTTTCTTTTGCTATGATTTTAGGTGTTATATTTGGTACATACTCATCTATATATATAGCTAATCCTATTCTAGTTTTGTTAAAAGTTAATCAACAAACAATTCTTAAAGAAGAAAAAGATTAATAAAGATTTTGTGCTGCTACCATCGATAACAACATTGGTAAAGATAAAACCGTATTTGTTCTTGAAAAAATCATTGCAGTTTTAGCTGATTTTGCTTTTAATTCAGGATCACAATCTACAATACCTAAAGCTCTCTTTTGATTTGGCCATATAACAAACCAAACATTAAACGCCATTATCAAACCAAGCCACATTCCAATTCCTATGGCCGTATTTCTTCCACCCCCAGAACCAATGCCTAGAGCTAAAGCTTCATGAGCATAACCGTTTAAGTAAGAAACTAGAAGTCCAGTAACTATTGTAGCTAATGCTGACCATCTAAACCAAAACAATGCAGTAGGGGCAATAACCTTACCTATGGCTGGTTTTTGCTCATCTGGGATTTTAGACATACTAGGAATTTGTACGAAATTGAAATACCACAATAATCCTATCCACATAATTCCAACTACCACGTGAATGTATCTAAATAACCAGCTCCAAAACAATCTATCATATTCAAAACCTCCATTACTAAAAAATAAACCCAAAAAAAGGATAATTGCCAATGCTAAAGACAAATGTATTGTTTTGGATAATGATTGTAAAAAATTTCCCATATTTTAATTATATACGATTAATATTTAATTCAAGCAATTTTTTTTATCTTAGATTCAAGCATTTCCCTTAAATACTTGCCTGTATAACTTTCTTTTGAATGAATAATATCTTCAGGTTTTCCTTCCGCAATTATATTGCCACCTTTTACACCACCTTCTGGGCCCATATCAATAATATTATCTGCTGTTTTAATAACATCTAAGTTATGTTCTATAACTACAACAGTATTTCCAGTTGCAACGAAAGTATGCAAAATTTCAAGAAGTTTTTTAATATCATGTTGATGCAAACCAGTAGTAGGTTCATCTAGAATATATAAAGTTCTTCCAGTTGACCTTTTTGAAAGTTCTTTTGCTAATTTAATACGTTGAGCTTCACCGCCTGATAAAGTAGTAGCTTGTTGTCCAATTTTTATATATCCAAGTCCAACCTTTTTAAGAGTTAATAATTTAATTCTTATATTTGATATATTTTCAAAAAATTCACATCCTTCGTCAACCGTCATATTTAGAACATCAGCTATACTTTTGTTTTTAAATTTTATTTCTAAAGTTTCTCTATTATATCTACTACCTTTACATTCATCACATGTTATGTAAACATCAGGAAGAAAATGCATTTCATAAGTAATTACACCGTCGCCTTCACAAGCTTCACATCGACCACCTTTAACGTTAAAAGAAAATCTACCAGGTTTGTATCCTCTACTTTTTGATTCTGGTAAATTTGTAAACCAATCTCTTATAGGACCAAAAGCTCCTGTATATGTTGCAGGATTAGATCTAGGAGTTCTTCCTATTGGTGATTGATCTATATCAATAACTTTATCTATTAATTCAATCCCTTTAAAACCTTTAAAAGGTTTAGGAATTTTTCTTGATTTATTGTTATTTAAACTCAAATTTAATGCATTATACAATGTTTGAAGTATTAACGTAGATTTACCACTTCCCGATACGCCTGTAACGCAAGTAAATGTACCTAATGGAATTTTTAAATTAACATTTTTTAAATTATTTCCTGTTGCACCGTTAATTTGTAAAAATCTTCCATTTTTAGCTAAACGTCTAATTTTAGGCACTGGAATAAACATTTTATTTGATAAATATTTACCCGTAATACTATTTTCATTTTTTTTAATATCATCGCAATCACCTTTGGCAACAATTTCACCGCCTTTATTTCCTGCTAATGGGCCTAAGTCAATAATATGATCAGCATTTTCCATTGTTTCAGTATCATGCTCAACAACAATTACTGTATTTCCTAAGTCTCTCAATTTTTTTAGAGCGTTAATAAGTTTAATATTATCTTTTTGATGTAAACCAATAGATGGTTCATCTAGAACATACAAAACACCAGTTAATCCAGATCCTATTTGTGATGCTAGTCTTATTCTTTGAGCTTCACCTCCTGATAAAGTTCCGGACTCCCTTGAAAGGGTTAAATAATCTAAACCAACATTCAAAAGAAAATCTAATCTTTCATTAATTTCTTTTAATATATGTTGCGCTATTTTAATTTGTTTATTGTCTAGATTTATTTCTAAGGACTTAAACCATTTTTTGGCTTCTAATATAGATTTTTCTGTAACTTGACTAATGTTTAGGTTATTTATTTTGACGCATAAAGCTTCATCTTTAAGTCTTTGGCCCTTACACTTTTCGCACTTTGTGTCAGATTGATATTGAGCTATTTCTTCTCTTTTCCAATCACTATCAGTTTCTAAGAATCTTCTTTCTAAATTATTGATTACACCTTCAAATGTTTTTTTATAAGAATATTTTTCAT
>CETM01016157.1_pt1 | contig 14376 bp, 8 predicted proteins | sample 361451 | NCBI WGS metagenome assembly CETM01 (sample SAMEA2622690, study PRJEB7988) | marine metagenome | isolation source: saline water (ENVO:00002010), including
CAGATTTTGCATTAGATGTAGAAAAAGATAAATTAAATACTGTTGATCTGATGAAAACCAAAGGTCAACTTGATAAAGCAAAGGCAGAAACTTCACGAGCATTTGGTTTGATGGAAGATCAGTTGACTGATGGTGCTAATCAAGTAAATGATGCTGTTGATGAGTTTAATAAAGAAAATGAAGATAAGAAAGATGAAGGATTTGGCGAAAATACAAAAAATCAATGGTGGGATTTTCTTGATTTATTCCCAAATAAAAGGGATGAGCAAGCAGATAATGAAGAATCAGAAGAGGAGGAGAGATCTGGACGTCAATCTGAAATTATTGAGAATGCAAAGAAAAAGGAAGCAGAAGTTAAACCACAAGAACAATTAATTCCAAATAATAAGAAGGATCAGCAGAATATTCAAGAGCAGTCAAATAATGAAGATGATGAAGATAATGAAGGATCTTTTGAGATGTACAAACTAGGTGGAATTATAGATGGAAAATCTCATGAAGAAGGTGGAAAAAATATTAATGTTGAGGGTGGTGAAGCTATTCTTCCTAAGAATAGTGTAGATGAATTAGGACCTGATTTTATTAATGATCTTATTTCAGGTAATAGTGATAATTTCAAATCTGTAGCAGATGAAATGAAGAATATAATGGCACAAAATGTAGAAAGTGCCAAAGATGGTATTAATAATATACAGAATGATTTTGACAATTTAACACCGAAAAAGGATAAAGGAAATCGTGGATTCTTGGGTTGGAGGTCTGCTGCTGATTGGATGACTGGTGGATTAACTGATCTTGACAAGAAAGGAAATGATTTTAATCTTATTAATCCTAAGAAAAAAGAATTGAAGTCAAAAAAACTTAGCACACCAAGAAAACGATCAGTTGTTTATATGTTAAATAATCAGGGAAGTTCTGGAAGTGGTGGTAGTTCACTTCCTCCAACGACAACTAAAAGTAAAAAAAGAACAGTCTTTCTTACTGAGAATTTTTATAAAAAGATTCAAGCAAGCTTATACTCATATACCTAATGTCAGCAGTAGATCCATCCATATACGAAGAAATTATAATTGAATCAGCAGACGGTTCAAAAACAGTTGATATAGCTGCTGGTGTGGTTATGGTCGATTATTATGAAGATATACTTTCACCTACAATTACTGTAAAGATACAAGTAGTTAATGATGGTGGAACTATTAAAGGACCTGATGGGCAATTACAGACTGTATATAACGGTTTACCTCTAAGAGGTGGTGAAAGAGTTAAACTTAAAGTTCTTGGTAATAATAAAAAGAATCCAGGACTTGATTTTGCATCTAAATCTGACAAATACTTATTTGTCTCTAGTATTACTAATGTATATTCTAAGACTGAAAGTGAATCATTTACTTTAAATTTGGTTTCTCGTGAAGCAATAACTAACGAAACAACAAGAGTTGGTAGAAAATTTCCTACCTCTCTTAAAATTAGTGAATCTGTTAAAAAAATTATTAAAGATAAAAAGTATTTAAGTACCAAAAAGAAAATAGATATTGATGAGACTCAAAATAAGTATGGTTTTATAGGTAATATGAGAAAACCCTTTACTGTGTTAACTTGGTTAGCATCTAAAGGTGTTCCAGGAAAAACTAAAAAGAGTTCAGGAACTGCTGGATATTTCTTCTATGAAACTAAAAGTGGATATAAATTCAAATCTATTGATAGTATGATAGCTGGAAAACCTTTTGATAAAGTTTATGAATTTACTGAAGTTATTCAGAAAGGAGAAGGTAATGATTATAAAATTATAGATTATAGTACAAATCAAAATCAAGATTTGATAGGTAATTTACAAAGGGGTACATATTGCAGTCAAAGAATGTTCTTTAATCCTTATACTTTTGAGTATACTAATCCTGCAAAGGGATTGTTTAAATTAGCAGATTATAAGACAAATACTGAGAATTTGGGTAAGGATATAAAATTACCAAAAATAAATCCTGATGATAGTAGGACTCTGGGTGATATTCCCAGTAGGAATGTTACAGCAGTTCTTGATGTTGGTACAATGGAACAAGATGCTTCTATTGACTCAAAGAATGCTGATCCTGGTAAAACACAATCTCAGGCAATGATGAGATATAATACCTTGTTTACTCAGATGATTTCTATGACAATTCCTTCAAATACTGAGTTAGAAGCTGGTACTATTATTAAATGTATATTTCCTAGAATTACTCGTGAAGAAAAAAAGGATACTGACCCTGAACAAAGTGGTCTATATATGATTAAGGAATTGTGTCATCATTATGATCCAAGTGGTTCATATACTTCATTAACACTAATAAGCGATACATTCGGATCTAGAACACCATGATAGAACAATCACTATTAAAAAGTAATTTTGTAGGAAGAGATGGTTTTCGTTGGTGGATAGGACAAATCGCACCAGAAGATTGTCAAGGTGATCAGATAAATCAATCAGGATCTTCTTGGGGTAATAGGATTAAAGTCCGTATTATGGGATATCATCCTCAAGATCTTACTGAATTAAAAAATGTTGATCTTCCTTGGGCACAAGTTTTATTACCAACTACTGCAGGATCTGGTGGTGCTGATAGATTTAGATCTATTAGATTAAGTCCAGGTGACAGTGTATTTGGATTCTTTCTTGACGGTGATGATGCACAACTGCCTGTTATTGTAGGTCTTTTTGGTAGAACTAAGGGACAGTTCCCATCTGAAGATTATAGTATGCCTTTTGCACCTTTTACTGGGTATACTTCAAAGATAAAAAATGATGGATCATATTTCTTGAAGACTGAGGTTGGTGAGCAATCTTCTAGTGCTCAAGCATTACCTGTTCAACTTCCTGAGAAGTTAGTTAAAAAATTAAATGAGAATCTAGAAGAAGTTGAAAAATTAAGATCTACTCATCCTGTTATAGGTAAAGTTATTAATCTTGCTAGTAATGAATCAACATCTGCAATAGGTGAAATGAAGGATCAAGTTGGTGGATTAGTTGATGATATTCAAGGTATGGTTGGTGATGGTAAGTTATCTGAATTATCTGGAGCAGCAAAACAATTATCAAAGAAAAAAATAGGTATTGTTACTGACAAACTTACTGGAATGTCTGGTGGATTAGCTGCAAGTATGATGAGTAATCTTACTAGTGAAATGGGACCTAAAGCGAATAGTGGATTGAAAAAGTTATATAAAAAAGTATTTGGCACAGTTTTTGCTGCTACTAAGAGTCGTTCATTAGCTAAAAAAGCTGGTGCTAAAGCACAAGCAGCCTTACTTAAACCTCTTAAAGCTATTGAAGATGGTATGCCTTGTATTATGCAGAATATTATAGGTGGTTTGAAAGATACTATTAGTGGGATGCTTAGTGGAATATTAGAGAATGTTCAAAATTTTGTGTCTTGTATTGGTGATCAATTTATTGGTGGGTTAATGAATCAGATCATTGGAGGTATTACTAAAGGTCTTGGACCACTTTTGGGTGGAATATCTAAAATATTAGGTGGATTTAGTCCTGGTGATTTCTTACGAGGAAAGGCAGAAGCATTACTTAATATTGCTAAAATGTTTGAGTGTGAGACACCACCAAAATCATCTAATCAAGAAGTTACTAAGTGGGTTCTAGGTAAAGGACCAGTGGAAGCTGCTGAGATTGCTATTGATAAGATATTATCTGTTGCCAATACTGCTGATAAATTAACAGAAGGTTTAGTAGATGCTGCTCAAGGATTAAGTATTGCTGGTGGTAGTTTAGGAGTATTTGATTTTATGAATCCAAGTGTATCTGTTCCTAAGTTTAAGAGTCCATTGGGTGAATGTTATGGTGGTCCCCCATTAAAATGTGCTGGAATTAAAGTTAGAATTTTTGGTAGTAATGGAGTTGGTGCTAATGCTAGAGCAATTTTAGGTAATAGAATTGGAACTGGTGTTGAGGCAGTGGGTAGTCTTATTGGTATTGATTTGAAGAGTGGTGGATCTGGGTATAATAGACCACCATTTGTAGAAATTACTGATGAGTGTGGACAAGGATATGGTGCAGTTGCTAGAGCAGTAATTGATTATGATGAAGATTCTCCTACTTATCAGCAAGTAACTGACATATATGTTGTATCTGAAGGTGAAAATTATCCGATTAAAGATGTGGATGATGAAGAACCAGTGGTTATTGATCGTGTTACTATCGTTAATCCTGGACAAGATTATGACAAAGATGATAAAGTGACTGATGATGATGGTAATGAATATACTACCTATATTGATAATCTAGGAAGGATAGTTAATGTCATACCACCAAGTGCTGCAACAATCAACGTTAAGGAGATAACTAAGTTACCAGAACTTAAAATTGATACAAGAACAGGTTATGGTGCTATCTTAAAACCAAGATTAGGTGAAAGACCTCCATATCAAGGTGAAGTTAAGCAGGTTATTGATTGTGTTAGTTGAAATAAATAACATAGTATAGGTAGTATAAATGTCTAATAAAACATCTTGGCAAAGTAGATCTGTTGATTCTTTCGGACCTAATTTCAAAATAGAAACTGCAAGTCCAAAGTTTGGTATGGCTGGATCTAGAATATATGCCATAACTGGTAGTTCAGAATCTGGTAATACTACTATAGAAATGGCTGATACTGGTAATTTAGATATTACTGTTGATGAAACTCTTACTCTTGCTGGTGGTGGAGGAAAGGGTAATGGAGGTGCAGAAGGATCGGATAAAGGTGTTAATATAATATCTACAAACGGAACTGGTATTAGTGTTACCGCAGATAGTGGGAAGATTACTATAAAAGGTACTTCTATTTTAATAAAATCTGATACTACAATAGAGTTTGAAGCTGGTAGTGATATTAATTTTAATAATAAGGGTAATAGTATAAATCTTAATTGTGAAACATTAAATACCACTGCTAAATATTCTAGATCTCTTTGGATCAGAGATGTTAGTTGGATGGGAATGTGTTTTGGTGGAACTCAAATACCAACGGCTAGGTTATAAGATATGGCAGAATCCGATAATTTTGAAGGTTTACATGGTGGTGAAAATCATAGAGTTGGTAATGTAGCTGAATTCTATAATGATGTCTATGTTTATGGAACTCTTTATGCGGATTTATTTGGTAACGCAGATTTTGGTGATGGATTAAATATTAATCTCCAAAATTTAAATGTAAGTGGTATTGCTACATTTAATAATGATGTTTTTATTAACGCAGAATTATATACAGATTATTTAACGGTAAAGCATAGATTTAATGTTGGTTCGGCAGGAACCGTTTTTGTTGCTATATCTTCACAAAAAGATGCTGATGATGGTCAGACAGCAGGTCGGGTTGGAATAGGAACTACACAACCTGATGCCAGATTCCAAGTGGGTGCTGGAGATACATCTATTGTTGTTACTGAGGACGGTTTAGTTGGTATTGGATCTACCATACCAGGTAGTAAATTCCAAGTTGGTGTTGAGTGTTTACATGTTACTACTAATCCATGTAGGGTAGGTATTGGGACTAGTCTACCTCAAGACAAATTCCAAATTGGAATGTTTGAGAAATCGGTTACTGTTACTTCCGATCCTCTTACTGGAGTTAGTTCAGTTGGTGTTGGAAGTGTTACTCCTTATGGTAGATTCCAAGTCGGAGCATATGATGATATATTCATAGTTGATGATCGAGGTCGAGTAGGAATTGGTAGTACATATCCTGGTGAGATACCTGGATATAATGCGGCTGTTGAAGCTGTTGAGGGTGAGATAAAGTTAAATGTAGAAGGAACTGTTAAGATTGATCGAAATATAGTTGACTCTGCTGATTCACCAGGTGCAAATGGACAATATTTAACTAGAGATGGTAATGGAATTAGATGGGTAGCAGCATCTCCTGTAACATTGGATGGAATGTATGTTCAGGATGAGCATATAAGTTTACCTACAGGTGGAACTGCACAATTATTCCAGTGGTTGAATTTTACACAACAAAATAGTTTAGGACTTGGTACAGATACTATAATACCAATACCAGACCCAAATAATCCTACTGCAGTTGCAAGAATACAATCAAGGGATTTATGGGGTCATACTAATACTCAGAATGATTCTCCAATCTATAGGATGACTAAGGTTGGTATTAAAGAAGATAATCCTGCTTTTGATCTGGATATACTTGGAACACTTCATGCTACTTATGATGTTGAATTTGATGCAAAATTAGATGTAGATAGTGAAGTAACTCTTAATGATACATTAGATGTAGATGGAGATACAACATTTAATAGTACTACTGAATCAACCTTCTCAAGTAATGGAGCAGTTCAGGTTGATGGTGGTGTTGGTATTTCTAAGAGATTAAATATTGGTGGAAAAGCAATAGTAGAAGATTCTACAGAATCTGTTTCTTGTACTACTGGTGCTTTAGTTGTATATGGTGGACTTGGTGTTTCTAAAAATTTAAATGTTTGTGGATCTCAAGAACTAACAGGAACTCTTAGAATTCAGTCTACAGTAGAATCTACTGATTGTCAGACAGGTGCTGTAGTAATTGGTGGTGGACTTGGTGTTGCTGGAGATTTAAATGTATGTGGTGATGAACATATTTTTGGATCTACACAATCAATTAATAAAGACACTGGTGCATTAGTTGTTGAGGGTGGTGTAGGAATTGAGAAGAATTTAAATGTAGGTAGTAATGCAAAAATTATAGGTACATTAGAATTAGAAAACCAAATAATTGATTATGATAATACTGTTGGTTTTGATGGTAATAGACCTAAGAATGATTATAGATTATCAGCTACTGGTACTGGTGTTAAGTGGAGACCATCTGGAGTAGAAACTACAAATATCATTTATGTTACACGAGATGGTGATGATGGTAATTCTGGATTCTTAGAAGGTGATGCGAAAAGAACTATTGGTGCAGCAGCAGCGATAGCACAAGAAGGGGATACAATTAAGGTTCGTTCTGGTGTTTATAATGAAAATAATCCAATTGGATTAAGAAATAAGGTTACTATTACTGGAGAGGATATTAGACTAGTAACTATTGTACCTAATAATGTTAATAAGGATGTAATACATGTTAGAAATGGTTGTTTAATTGAGAATCTTAACTTTGCTGGTGCAACTATAACTACAAATCATCAAGATTGTGCTGCGGTTGCTTTCCCACCAACTCAAAAATATATTGATGCTGGAGTATCATTTGGTGCTGTAACGGGATATACTGCTGCTGGACCTGCTGATGAAGGACCTAATGGTAGATATAGAAGTCCATATGTTAGAAACTGTACTAACTTTATGACTGGTAGTATTGGTATGAGAATTAATGGACATCATGTTGATGCTTCTTATACTGGAGTCAATGATTTAGGACAAGATTTAAAGAGTATGGTTTGTGATGCATTTACACAGTATAATGAAGCAGGTATTGGTGTTTCTATTTCTAATAATGGATATGCTCAGTTAGTTTCTATTTTTACTATTGGATGTCAAATTGCTATTGGATGTACATCTGGTGGGCAGTGTGATCTAACAAACTCTAACTCTTCATTTGGTATTTTTGGATTAGTTGCTGATGGTACAGGTGTTGTTGAATTTGATGGAGATTTAAACAATCCTATTGATGGAGAATCTGATAAGGTTACATTGATTAATTGTAAGGATTTTAATGTTATTGGTGGAAGAAGAATTAGAACACCTTTTGATGGGCAAGCAGCATATTTCCATTTAGATATGAATGATTATGCTGATACACCTTCAACAGTACAAATATCTGAACCTATGCAATTTATTAGATCTGTAACTGTTGCAGATGGTGGACAACCTGGTGATTATAGTCCAGGTGCTCCTCCAATCATTACTGCTAGTTTACCACAAGGTCCAGAGTCAATTCTTGCAGAATTTTCTCCTAATGTAAGTGCTGCAGGAACTATTACTTCTGTTGATGTAATTAATGCTGGTAGAAATTTCTTACCAACACAAAATGTTGTGCTTAGTATTTCTGGTGCTGGTTCTGGACAAGTAATAGCAAATATGGATCCAATTTTATTTACTGTAAGTGAAGCAACAGAAGCTGCAGCAGTCACAGGTATTACGACTGTTACATTTAATGAGTTTATTCCATATCCTGTTGAGGAAGGAACAAAAATGGAATTGGTTAGGATGAGTAGGATTATAACCAGTTCACATTCATTTGAATACGTAGGTGCAGGTACGAATATAAATACAGCTAACCCGTTCCAAGGTGGAAAACCAGTACCAGAAAATGAGGTTGTTGCCATCAATGGTGGTCAAGTTCCTTTCACAAGTACGGATCAAAAAGGTAATTTTAGAATTGGTGACGGTTTGACAATTGATCAAACAACCTCTACAATACGAGGAAGGGATTTCAATAGAGCAATACAGGCACAACTAACACCACTTATATTAGCATTAAGATAGTATGGCAATAGCACCAGTAAATAAATTTGTAAATATTGCTGTTCCTGTAGCACCTGGAGCACAAGAACTATATGAGGTTCCTACAGGAACCTCTTCATTATTATTGTATGCTCAAGTTGCTAATGTTGCGATAGGTGTTACTTACCCAACAGTTACATTTTGGCAGAGAAGAGAATCTAGAAGTACAGGAAATACAAGAGATATTAAAGTAGTTCAGGACGCTGAGATTCCACCAAATGATGGATTAATATTGGTTGATGGTAGAATAGTATTAGAAAAAACTCCTTTAGTACTTGATAAAGTATACATTAGAGGACATCAGGTTGGTGTTACTACTGTTTCTGGTGCTGCATATGATGAACCAACGGGAATTGTTACTATAACAACAATGGGTGAGCACGGGTTTAATCCTACAGAGAAAGTTACTTTGGGTGGATTATACTTTACTTGTGGTGCTACTTATACTGCTGGTAGTAATACAGTATATACTCCTAATGATGGACTTCTTGAAATTGATGTTGGTAGTGGTCATAAATTACAAGTTGGACAATCCATAACAATTGATGATGATGGATTGACCTTTACTTGTACTCATGGTAGTGGTAATCATTCATATCCAAGACCAACAGACCCTGCTAGTAATAAGGCTTTACCTATTCTTGCTATTTCTAATAGTACTATTACTGTAAAAGTTCTTGATTCGGTTCCTTCTTCAAATGTAACTCCACATACTTTTCAGTTTGGAGCTCCTAATGCTATAAAGAATAGTTATACTGGAATAACTACAAATGTTTTTCCTGATCCACAACAATCATATGTTGTAGAAACTGTTCCAACTACCACTACATTTTCATTAGATGTTGGAAGATCTACAGGAAATATACATAATTATCAACCATCACCTCATAAATTTGTTCGTGCTACACCATTGTGTGTTGAGGTTGTTGATGGGACTGGTAGTAGTCATTCTGCTGGAGATAAATTTAGTGTATGGAATGCGGATTATAATCCAACATCAGGTGAACTTGTTATAACTATTGGTGCTAATAGTCTTGTTAATGGAAATACTATTAAAATAGCAGATAATTCTCTGGTATTTACTTGCACTATGGATGGTAATTTTAGTGAACATTCTTACCCAAGATCTACTGATCCAGTATCTGGTTCTAGTATGACACTTGCAGTTGCTGGTTTTAATGAATCTATTAGGGTTCAAGTAGGAGCAACAAATGCAGGTGGTATGGTCGCTCCATTACAAATGGAATTCATTGCAAGTATTCTAGAGAATAGTAATGTCTAGTTTAAACAAATATATTAGTGGAAGGGTTAAGAGAACCCCACAAGATCAATTAAAAGAAGATAGATATAAGTATCTTAATGTAGAACAGGCAGAACCTAACTTAGGTGATCCTGTTGAGATGACCTATCATGATGTTACTGATGCAACTTATGATCCAGTTTCTGGTGATTTAGAGTTAACTCTTGGTGCTGGTCATGGATTAACTGTAGGTAATACTCTTGGAGTTGTAGGTGCTGCACTTACATTTAAATGTAATTACAATGGAGATAATTTTACAACTGAGAAGTCATACCCCAGAGAATTTGGTGCTAATACAGATACTGGTTCTGACTATCTTTATAATACTGTTGTTGGTATTAGTGCTGTAAGTGCAACTACAGTTACTATTAATGCTAATGCTGGTGGTGCAATAAGTGATACTTCAACTCATCAATGGTTTGGGCAGACTGCATATAAGGCAGTATATTCTGGTGATTATAATAAACCAACTCCTATTGGAAATCAATATCAAATAGTATCTGTTCCTGGTTTTCCAGGAGAAAGATTCTGGGTTCCAATCGGTGGAGGTACAACTCCTGGTGCGTTAAGTATTTACGATGAAGGAGTTCTTGTAGGAACTGCTGCTCATATTAGTGAGATAGATTTTAGAGGAGCACCCGTAACAGCGACTGCTTTACCAAATCAAAATAGAGCAACAGTTAGAGTTACTCCCGTTACTATTGCCACTGATCCACCACTTGATCCATTTCATGGTGAATTGTGGTGGGAGGATGATACTGGAGAATTATTAATTTGGTATGCTGATGGTACTAGTGGACAGTGGGTTGTTGCAAACTCTGGTGGTGGTAATCTTAATCCAGGTCCTAAAGGGCAAAAAGGTGATGAAGGTGATAAAGGTAGTCAGGGATTGACTGGATCTCAAGGTATTAAAGGTGTTAAAGGTGATCCGTCACAAGTTGCTGGACCAAAAGGAGAATTGGGTGAAAAGGGTCAGAAAGGTCTTGACGGTGATGGAGATAAGGGACAGAAAGGTGATAAGGGAGATATAGGACAGAAAGGTCTTGATGGTGATAAGGGTTTTGATGGTACTAAAGGTGATAAGGGTGAACCTGATGGTGATAAAGGTCAGAAAGGATTAACTGGTGAAAAGGGTAATAAAGGTGAAGTAGCTGATAAAGGTGACAAGGGAGATCAGAATGCTAAAGGACAGAAAGGTGAAGATGGTGCTTCCGCATCTAAAGGTGATAAAGGTGAAAAAGGTCAAAAGGGTGAGATAGGAACTAAAGGTGATAAGGGTGATGTAGAAGCACAAGGTAATAAAGGTGATAAAGGTGAAAAGGGAGAATTTAAAGGACAGAAGGGTGAAGATGGTGAGAAAGGAATAAAAGGTGATGTACTACAAAAAGGTATTAAAGGTGAGAAAGGTGAAGAAGGACAAAAAGGTCAAAAAGGTAATGTAGATGCACAAGGTAATAAAGGACAGAAGGGTGAGCAAGGTGATAAGGGTGATAAGGGAGAAATTGGTGTAGGTGAGAAAGGAGCACCAGGAAGTGCATCTGCTAAGGGTGATAAAGGTGTTAAAGGTGAAAAGGGAGAATTTAAAGGACAGAAAGGTGAAGGTGGACAAAAAGGTGATGATGGTGATGTCCTCGCAAAAGGTGTAAAGGGTGAAGTTGGTGTAGGTGAGAAAGGGCAGAAAGGTGAAGCTAATGATAAAGGTCAGAAGGGTGAAGTAGAGAAGGGTGAACCAGGTGAGGCAGAAAAAGGTCAGAAGGGTGAAGAAGGTCAGAAGGGTGAAGAAGGAAGTTCAATCAAGGGTCAGAAAGGTGAAGTAGAGAAGGGTGAACCAGGTGATGCTCAAAAAGGGCAGAAAGGTGAAGTAGGACAGAAAGGACAACAAGGAGAAGGGGATAAAGGAGAACCAGGTCAAGCCATAAAAGGTGAACCAGGTGATGCTCAAAAAGGTCAAAAGGGTGAAGAAGGTCAGAAGGGAGAAGCAAATGAGAAAGGTGAACCAGGACAATCTATAAAAGGTGAACCTGGAGATGCAGAAAAAGGACAAAAAGGTGCACCAGGAGCAGACAATTCCACTAAAGGTCAGAAAGGATCAGATGGTGCTCCAGGTACTCCTACGAAAGGACAAAAAGGTCAACAGGGAGAACCAGGAGCAGATAACTCTACTAAGGGTCAGAAAGGTGAAGATGGAGCAGATAATTCCACTAAAGGGCAGAAAGGTGAGATAGGAGATGGACAGAAAGGTGAACCAGGAACAGCAGGATCTACAGCAAGTCAATCTAGAATTACTGTTGCAACTTCAGGATCTGGTACTTGGTCTAGTCAAGCTTGGACTAGAATTATTATAGCCGTTATGGTTGGTGGCGGTGGTGGAGGAGGAAGTGCAATGGCATTCTACGATGATGATGATGGTGGCACTACTGGTTATGGTGGTGGAGGTGGATCAGGTGGTGTCTCCTTCTATACAACTACTTCACCTGCAGGAACAGTAACTGGTGTTCAATATTCCGTTGGTGGCGGTGGTCAAGCACAAGCTGTTGGTTCAGGTTCTTGTGATGATAGTCCTAAAAGTGGTGATGCTGGTGATCCTACTACTTTCGGAACAGCTACCGCAGGTGGCGGTGGCGGTGGACAAGGTGTAGGTCAAAGTGGTAATGGTTCTGGTGGTTCTGGTGGTTCGGGTAGTTTAGCTGGTATGCCAGGAGGAAGTGGAGTAGACAATAATATGAGAGCAATTGCTCCTTTCTGGGGTAAATATGGTTATGGTGGACGAGGTGGAGATGGTACTGGATTAACTGGTAATGACGGTGGATGTAATAACGGAGCAGAAAATGGTGAAGGTGGTGCTATAATTGTTTTAGAGTTGGGTTAAAATTTATTATGAAAGTTATAAGAAATCCACTTAATGAAGTGGAGATGGAAGAAATTGTCAAACATCTTAAACCTACTTGTGAACATATTAAATCGTTTGCTATGTGGGATAATGATAATAAAAAAAATATTATAGAAGTATCTGAATGGAAAGATCATATAAGTCATGATAAATTTTTAGAACTTAGTAGTAGAAAACCAATATTAGATACTAATGAAAGTAAAAATATGTTTAGGGCCGATAAAGTAGGAATGGACCATCATTTTGATAAGATTAAGAATGTATTAAAAACCAAATATCAAGTTAGAGTTGATATGAGGGGTACTTTCTATTATCCACCAACAGGATTTATGGGGTGGCATACCAATGTTGGTGCTCCTGGTGAAAGATTTTATGTAACTTGGGCAAGTGAAGATAATAAGTCATTCTTTAGATATTATGATGATGAAAAGGATGAGATTATTACTGACTATGATGATAAAGGTTTAACTGTAAGACAATTTACAATACCCACAGGAAAACCTTATTTTTGGCATTGTGTTGGTAGTGAATGTGATAGATTTAGTTTTGGGTTTCTAGTTAATAGTGATATAACATTAGATTTTAAGATTTATCAAAAATTGCTTAATGATGTTGGAAAGGATAATATACCAGATTATGTTAATAAAGTGATTAAAAATAGTGAAGAATTTAGTTAGTATATTTGGTGGACATGATGCCAATATTACATTCTTTAATGGGCAGTATCATATCATTGAGATTGAAAGACTTGTAAAGGAAAGATATACTGGACTTTATACTGGTGAGGTAGAGTTAAAAGACGAAGAGATTGTTGGAATACTTCAAGAGTGTCAAGATATTGCCACTAAATTCTGGGGTATAGAGAATGATTATGAATGTGTTTTAATCAATAGTCAGTGGAAGAAACCTAAGTCGTTAATTAGAAATATTTTTAAATCTGATAAGTATCTAACACTTACAAATCATCATTTTACCCACGCATACTCTGCTTTTTATCAATCACCTTATAAGGAGGCTTTGATATTATCTTATGATGGTGGTGGAGAGAAAGAGTATTTTAATTTTTATTCGGGAGATTTTAATGGTATTACTTTATTAAATAAGATTCCAATTAATATGGGGCAAGGATATTGGAGAAGTGCATCTTTAATTAAACAGATTACAGAGAGAAGTAGAAGATAGAAGATCTTATCCTGGTAAATTAATGGGACTTGCTGGATATGGAAGTGTGAAGGAAGGTTTATTGCCAGATTTGTATCGGTTTTTTATAGAAAAAGATGGGAAGATAGCAGATATGGTACATAATAAATTTTTTTATCGTGGAAATGGTGGTGAGAATTTTGCAGCAACAATACAAAAAACTCTTGAGGATATATTATTTGAAGAATTAGATAAGTATTATTCTAATATACCATTGGTAGTTACTGGTGGATGTGCATTGAATGTTATTATTAATGAGAAAATTAAAGATAGGTATAAGAGAGAAGTATATGTTCCACCTAATCCTAATGATGGTGGATTGTCATTGGGACATATGTTTTGTTATCAAAAACCAATAGAAAGAGTTGATGTTAGATATAAAGGATTGCCTTTACTTGATAAAGATGAGTTAAGTGGTTATAATGTCAAGAAAGTTACTAAAAAAGAGATAGCGGAGTTAATTAAAGATGGGAAGATTGTTGGGTTGGTCTATGGTGATTCCGAAGTTGGACCTCGTGCCTT
>CETM01199544.1_pt1 | contig 14366 bp, 13 predicted proteins | sample 361451 | NCBI WGS metagenome assembly CETM01 (sample SAMEA2622690, study PRJEB7988) | marine metagenome | isolation source: saline water (ENVO:00002010), including
AACGCCACTACCTTAAGTGGAGGGGAAGCTCAACGTGTTAAATTAGCAAAAGAATTAAGTAAACGAAACACAGGCAAAACACTCTATTTGCTAGATGAACCCACCACCGGACTCCATTTTGAAGATATAAAATGTTTATTAAATGTTCTTAATCAACTGGTTGATGCAGGAAATAGCCTCATTGTCATCGAACATAATCTAGACGTTATTAAAACAGCCGATCATATTATCGATATTGGCCCCGAAGGAGGCGACCTTGGGGGTAATATTATCGCAACAGGAACTCCAGAAGACATTACAAAAAACAAAAAAAGTTACACCGGAAAATGGTTAAAACCATTACTAAAACCTACCAAAAAAAAACCTAAAACCTAACCTTTTACTATCTGCAAAAACAGATCTATAAAAACCCCCTTAAAAAAACTTATCATTTTGTGTTTAAAAATGTTTAAAAACCCCCTAAAAAACCCATTATTAAAATGATTCATATGAAATATAAATATTTTATCGGCATAATAGGTCTATTAATAAGCTATTTTTGTATTCAAATTACAGCTGTAGAATTAACCATTACCACAGATAATGCAACGATAACCATTACAGGTGACAGCGACAAACGATTTGGTCATTCCATGGCCTTTCTTGGAACATTAGTTGCCGGAGAAGCTCCTTTTTATGCTATTTCAGAACCCTTTGATAGTGGTAATAATGACCAAGGAACCCTGTACTTATTTAAAGAATCACAGTTTACAGCCCCCCTTACCACTGATGATGCTATAATCAGCTTACTAGGATCAGAAGATCACCATCGATACGGAATATTTCTAGCAAGTGGAGGAGACATTGATGGAGATGGACTTCATGACTTTATTATTCTGAGCCCGCAAGCACCTTCTGATCAAGTTATGATTTACTTTGGAAAAGACTATGGCAGTTGGAATGCTGGAAATATTATCTCCTATGACTCCCCTTTTTTAACAACAGATGATACAAATGACAACTATTTAGCAGCGTCTATGGCATCCATTGCTGGTGATTTAAATGGGGATGGATACGATGACATTGTTATAGGAGCAGCAAAAGAAGCCAGTAGTACAAACGAAGAAGGTCGTGTTTATATTATTTTTGGAGGCCCTTCATTAACAGATGGTACCCTAGAATCAGATGCCAATACAATCATTACAGGAACCAATAGTTCAGTCGATAATATCGGGTACAGTGTTAGTATCATCAATGATATCAATCAAGATGGTTACGATGAATTATTAATTGGAAACTATAACGAAGATACTAATCTTGGTTATGCAGCTTATCTATTTTATGGAACCTATAACAATTTTTCAGGAATCTCTAGCATAGAAAACGCCGATGCCATCTTTTATTCAAAAGAAACAAACAATGATGGATTTTCTGAAACAATAGCCAGTATTGGAGATATTAATGATGATGGTTATGGAGATTTTGCTATAGGAGCCCCTAATGCAAATTCAAATGAAGGTGCTATTTATCTCTATTTGGGACAAGAAACAAAATTAAATCATACTCAAACCGGTCAAGATTCATACAAAAAAATTACGGTCCCTGGAAATACAAAACTAGGATTACATGGCATTTATGGAGGGTATGATCTTACTGGCGATACCATCCATGATTTAATTATTAATGATCCTGAAGCAGATGAAACAACCATTGAATCAACCTACATACTAGCTGGAAAAACAACAGAATTTACAGACAATATTAATTTAAATGACGATGCATCCTTTAGAATTACACATACACATGCTAGCGACCATCATTTCTCCTTTTCTACAGCATTAGGCTCTGATCAAAACAAAGACGGAATTACTGATATCTTAATTGGAGCGAACCAACTTGGAATAGCCTATTTATTTGAATTAGTACCAAGCAATGAAATAGCAACCGCGGATGTAAACGAGTTAGATACACTAGAATTATTTTCTGATGATACATATACAACCGAAACAACAAACTTTAAAGTAGGCGATTGGGTATACATTCAAGCAAATACAGACAATCCTCAAATATCAACCCCCAACCTACTACCCTTACTAGTAACACATAATAATACAACAACCGCATCCTTATTAATTCATAGTATAGAAACAGGTGATAATACAGGCATCTACCAAGATAAATTTAAATTAGTAGGAACAAGAACCAACCGAGCGATATCACAAGTTCAAGCTAGTAAAGGCCAAACTATTACCGTAAAATCCCCTTATCTAGAAACCTTTAATACCGCCTTAACCGTTGAAAACTCAACCCCAACCTTATCGCAAGTAACAGCTGAACAAGTTGGCGTTGGCGCTATTAATACAAGTATCTACATAAGCTACTTTTTACAAGATATGGATAATGACACAATAACCTTAATTCCAGAATATAGAATAAGTGAAGAAAACGAGTGGGAAGAATTACAAAATTGGTCAGTTCAAGCCGAAGTAAACAACACTAGCGATATACAAGCCTATGATATTGGTGAATTACATACAACACAAAATATACCAATTATCTGGAGTAGCATAGGAACCTCCAACGAAACAGTGTATATACGATTAAAAGCAGATGATGGAACAAGTAGCTCAAACTACATCGAATTAGACAGCATTACACTAGACAACACTATTCCCGACCGACCAAAGTTTGATCCTGTAACATCAGAAAGGATAACAAAAACAAAATATAGCCCTTACATCATTGTAACAGCCAATGCAGAAGCAAATTCAACTGTATCCTTATATACCAATACAGATGATACAGCTGTTGCTTCAGCTACAACCAGCAGTGAAGGAATTGTAACATTTAATAGCGTATTTATCTCCAATAGCGAAAATACATCTCAAGAAATTCACTTAAAAGCAACCGATCAAATGGGATTTAAATCCACCTGGTCTAATACATTAATCATTAATCTAGGTCCTATTGATCTAAACATATCAGATCCCTTTCAAGCTACCGCAAATATACCATTCAATGTAACCCAAAATGAATTGCTAGAACTATCTCTATCACATACGTCACCACCAACAAATATTACAAACTATACCCATAAAGCAACCTTATCTCTATCAGCAAAAAATAAAACAATTGGTACATTTGATACCAATATCCCCATCTCAATAACACTCCCAGAAGAATTAAGCATTACCGATAATGTAAAAATCTATTATTTTAATATCAACACAAACACATGGGAAGAACAAACCAACGTAATTACCGCCTTAACAACAACATCTATCAACTTTCTAGTAAATTCACTAGGAACATTTAGTGTTGTACAACACGATTTTCCAGAATCACCATCAAGCGATCATATATACATTAACAACGAAATTATTAAAGATAACGACTATTATCCTCCCTCATTTACAATAACAACAACCCTATCTGATGATGCCAATATTTCATCCTACAAACTATCCATCACCAAGCAATCAACCCTAGCAAGCCAAGACATAGAAGAACAAAATATAAACGAACCTACAAAAGATATTAGTTTATCTGTCACTACACTCACAAATGGAACCTATACCATCGAATTATTAGTCACCGATGAACATGGAAACATAAAATTAAAATCCCATACCATCAAAGTGGATACATCCATACTAATATTTACAAACTTAGCAGGACCAAACCCCTTTAATCCGTTAACAGGAACCTTAAGAATAGGTAGCACAATTTCTACCCCCGCTGACCAATTTTCAGTAATCATTATTGATCAAACAGGTAATACCATATGGGAACACCATCATGATAATCCGTTAGGAGGATATTTTATCACCGAATGGAATGGCTATGATACTCACGGAAATATAGCAAAAAATGGCATTTACTATGTCTATTGTCTAATAAAAAAAGATTCCACTATCAAAAAAGAACAATTAATAATCGCGATTTTAAAATAAAGAGTTTTTATTATGATCCCATTATCACCTAATCAACTCCCTCCATTAACACTAACACGTTATATACTACTATCTATCATAATAACATTATTATGTAACATCACACCTATAGAAGCTTCTATATCAAGCATATACGATGCTCATGGAACAAAATCAAATGGAATGGGCGGAACCTATACATCCATTGATGACAATAGTGAAGAAATTTATTATAACTGGGCCATTCCTACAAACAAAGATTATCTTGAATGGAAATTTGAACAATATACTAAACTATCAACAGAGTATCATAACCTAAGCATCAATAATCCATTATCATTAAAAAATACTAGAATAGCATTATTATATAGTAGTATTGCCAATATCACAGAAACAACCCTAAATGAAAGCAATCAACCTATAATAACTGGCAATTCCTTTAACCAATCATTATACACATTATTTACCAGTTATACGTTCGCAAACAAATGGATTAATCTTGGATTAAGGCACACCTTTTATTATGAGAAAATATATAATAAACATGGACGATCAAGTCAACTTGATCTAGCGTTATTTAAACATATAAAACTATTTAATATCCCAATAAACTTAGGAACAACCATACAAAATATTACAAAATCAAATATTACTTGGAGTACAGGCTATAAAGATAATAGTAACCAAATATTTTCAGCCAACATTAGTAGCATACTGTATAAAAACAAACTATTACTTTCATTTAGCAAATATTATTCCAAATATTATCTTTATAACTCCAATAGATTAGGAATTAATTATTACATTTTTGGTACACCAAAAACAAACCCATATAGTTCCATTTATGCAGGCTATAATAATAATATTTTAACCTTCGGAACAAGCTTAAATGTAGAAGGATGGTTACTAGATTATACATGGGCCTACTATAACCCCTTTGCTAATTTCAGTAATGAAACAACGATCAATGAACATAGACTTTCTATTGGGAAAACACTAAAACCATTTATAGAAATACAAAACACCAAAGAAAAAAAAGATACCATAGTTCAATCAAAAACACTGTTTGAAAAATCAATACTAGTATCCAATATCGATACCTCAATCATTGTAAATGGACAACTAACCTTACAATTAGAAAGCAATACCTGTAGTTTCTTTTTATCCAACATCAATAAAGAAATGACCCATAAATTTAATGGAAAGTTTGTAATAGAAGAAGTTAATTATGAAATAAAACTACCTATATTTTGGACCATAACCCATCCCGATAGTAACGAAGCAATCATGATAACAATAGAAAAAACAGAATCAAATAAAATACATATTAGTGGCTTTATCTCCGATAAAATATCCCTATTTATAAACGAAACAAAAATACAAACCATCGAAAATGATAAATCATTCTATCATAAAATAAATACATCAAATGAAAAACTATACCGTTTAGAAATTGATATTTTATCTAAACTAAAATAATACCATTAAACATTAGCATCGATACTTTTTTTAAGTTTTGTAATTGATTTTTTATAGACACGAGATACCTGAGATTCAGACAAATTAATACGTTCCCCAATAACCTTAAACGTTAAATCTAACTTTACATGAGCATAAATAATAAACCGTTCCCTATCATCAAGTTCTTTCATAGCCTGCTTAATCTCATCTTGCATAGCAAAGGTAGTCGCATGATCAGTAGGGGTACGATGTTCAATATAATTCGAAGCCTGATCATTAACCCATTCATAAAGTCGAGACGGATCCGCTTTAGATAAATAACGAATATGATCTCTCATAGCACCTAACATCCTCATTTGAGCTAAAGGCCAAACTTCATCATTATGAATAGGGTCCCAAGATTTAATCGATTCAATTAATTCCAATTGAGCAATACTAACTAAATCATCCCCTTCTGTATCAAGAACATGAATTGGCAAAGTACGACAATAACGCCGAATAATAATATTAAGACGCTCCGAGAAAAAACTATTTACCTCTTCTAAATGATTTTCAAGAACAAGAACTTTAACATAATTAACAACCGTTAAACCCATTTTATTCCAAAGTTTTGTAATTACTTTATTCATTTAATGCCTAATAATTTATATATTTTTTTAAATAACGTATCTGTTAAAACCTTAGAAACTGTCTCTTCAGGAACAATCTTCAATAAAAAACGTGAGATCTGATTATGCATATGCTCTTTAAACCCATCATAATGTACCGCATCAAGAGAAATAGGCTTTAAATCAATATCTAAAAACTGAGAATCCTTGTCATGACGCGCTGTATACTTTGATCCTCTATACTCTGTCTGTGTAACTTTTTTTCGAAAAAATTCCTTACCTGACACCCACTATCTCCTTTAATATATATCCGTTTAAGTAATGTATAACCTACATACCCACTTTTAAAGAAATTCATTCATGAATCAATAACCCCGATCGATTGCACTTTAACCTGAGGAATAACCTCATTATAAGATAAAACTGATAAACTAGGATAATTACGTTCTGTAAATCGTTTAAAATGTGTTCTTAAACGAGGACTACATAATGAAACAGGCTGTTTATCCATCCGACTAAAACTAACCATAAATTCTTTAATCTGAGTCAAAACATCTTCTCCAAGTTGAGGCTCTAAAGCTAAAAAAGCTCCATATTCAGATTGATGAATAGAATTAATCATAGTTTCTTCTAAACGTGGATTAATCGTAAAAACCGTTAACACATCTTCTTTATCAGAAAATTGACGAGATAACTGTCGAGATAAAGATTGCCTAACATACTCTGATAACAACGTTGTATCTCGAGATACTTGCGAATAATCTGCAAGCTTTTCTAAAATCGTAGATAAATCTCGAATAGAAACCCTTTCTTTAACCAACATTTGCAAAACCTTATGAACTTGACCTAAAGAAAGCATGTCAGGAACTAATTCCCGAACAATAGCAGCATTCGTATTTTTTACCAATTCAATTAATGATTGAACATTCTGACGTGTCATAATTTCATCAGAATGATTTTTAATCGCTTCCGAAAAATGATCCGCAATAAAATCCGTAATAGTCGAAAAAGGAATAGCATTATCTTGTAACATAGGTACCTGATCATCAGATATCCACGCCCCTTGCTGATTAGAAACAGGATCCGTTGCTTCAACTACATCAAGCCCTAACTGAACTAAATCAGTAACCGGCCTACTCACAAACACATGCCCCAACAAAGCTTCCCCCACAGCTACTCGAGATCCACGAATTTCAACCAAGTATTGATTAGGAGGTAAACTTAATTCATCCATAACACGAACTCCTGGGATTACAAACCCTAGTTCTTGCCCAATATGATATCGAACCAAAGTAACACGTTCTAATAAAGGCCCATCACTATTTGGATCAATTAATGGAACTAAATTTCGTCCTGTTTTTAAACTAATAGGATCTAAACTCAACGTATTTAACAAGTTTTCAGGCTTTTTCAAGGCATCTTTAGCTGATTCTTGTGATGTATCCATAGCTAACTCTGCTTCTTCTTGCTTAGTCGACAAAATATAAAAAGCTAAAAGCCCAGCAACTCCAGACAAAACCATAAATGGAAATGTTGGTAAACCAGGAACAATACTAATCAATAACAAAATAACAGATGTAACAGCAAATGCCTTAGGTTGTGAAAAAATTTGTTCTTTTACATCTGATCCCAAACTTTCATTAGAAGCAGACTTAGTAACAACCAAACCCGTCGCAATAGCAATCAATAAGGCTGGTAACTGTGATACCAACCCATCCCCAACCGTAAAACGAGCAAACGTTAATAATGCATCCCCAAAACTCATCCCTTGCTGAAAACTACCAATAATTAACCCACCGACAATATTAATTATCACAATAACAATACCAGCAATAGCATCCCCTTTAACAAACTTATTAGCACCATCCATAGATCCAAAAAAATTAGATTCTTTTGATAACTTATCACGTCTTCCTTTCGCTTCTTCTGCATCAATTAAGCCTGCATTTAAATCAGCATCAATACTCATTTGTTTCCCTGGCAAAGCATCCAATGTAAAGCGAGCAGCAACCTCAGCAACCCGCTCAGAACCTTTGGTAACTACCATAAATTGAACCAACGTAATAATAGCAAAGGCAACCAACCCCACAACAAAATTTCCCCTAGTAACAAATTCAGCAAAGGCTTCAATAACTTGTCCATTAAAATCAGATCCCAATGCTAAAATTAATTTTGTTGAAGAAACATTAAGAGATAATCGAAATAAGGTAATTACTAAAAGCAAAGATGGAAAAGCTGCAAAATCAAGCGGTTCTGACAAGTACATCGAAACCAATAAAACCATAACCGAGATAGCAATATTTAATGCCATCAAAATATCTAAGAATCCAGCGGGAATAGGAACAACCATCAACGCTATAATCAAAATAATCAAAAACGCCAAAATTAAATCTGCAGCTGAAAACATCGATTTAAATTGGTTATAATTAATCATAAAAAAGCCATTCCAATTATAAAATTACCTTTAAATTATACACATTTAAGCAACTTTCTTCTACGTTCATTTAATAAAAACTGATCTCAACACCCCTCCAGTACCCTTAAAAAATTGTTCAAAGTAAACGATACCTCACAAATAAAATAATTACCGAATAGGATTTTCCTTCTTTTTCTTTAACTTATAGACAAAAGCCAAAATCTGAGCAACTGCTTTATAAAACATAGGCGGTACATCGGAACCAGGTTCCGTACTATCATATAAGTTTCGAGCTAAAGGAGGATTTTCAACAATAGGAATAAAATGCTCTTCAGCAATTTTACGAATATCATTAGCAATCAATCGTTTTCCTTTAGCAAGCACTTTAGGAGCAAGCATTTTGTTAGGTTTATATTGAATAGCAATCGCTATATGAACAGGGTTAGTTACAACAACATCAGCTTCTGGAACAGCTCCCATCTGCCTTCCTTGAGACATTTGACGCTGTGTTTCACGTTGACGTTGCTTAACAAGAGGATCTCCCTCTAATCGTTTATACTCATCCTTAATTTCTTTTTTAGACATTTTATTTTGTTTCATAAATTGAGCCCGTTGATAAAACAAATCTAAAATAGCAATAATGAGATAAAAAATCGCAACACGAACCACAATTTTAAACATTAAACGACCCGCAATCACTAAGGTTTGAACAACCGTTAATTCTTGAGCTAATAAAACCAAAATAAAATCTTGAGATAAAACAGAAAAAATAATCCAAATAACAACACCCATTTTTAAAACAGATTTAAATAATTCAACCAATTGCTTCATAGAAAACATTTTTTTAAACCCTTCAATCGGATTTAATTTCCCTACATTAGGCATTAAAGGATCTATAGAAAAAATGGGACCCACTTGCAAAAATTCTACAATAATAGCAGTAACTAAATTAACAGCTAAAAGAGGAATCATAACATAAAAAAAAGTAACTAATACTTGTCCCAACAAATATAAAGCGACACTAAAAGTAAGATCTGTAGCAATAAATTCCAAAGAAAGATACATAACACTTTCCATATGCTTATAAATTTGTGGAGCAAAAATTTTAAGCGCTAAATAAGCAACCGTTACAAGGGAAGCTGATGTAAAATCCTTACTCTTAGAAACTTGCCCTTTCTTACGTAATTCACTTAATTTATGAGGAGTTGGTTCCTCCGTCTTTTCACCTGAATCTTCACCCATACTATAATCCTATTATTAGTTAATCATGTCACAAAAAATCCTAATAAATTAACTAAATAATCCATCACTGTTTCAATAACTTCAACTAAAACAGACCCAAAATTAGGTGAAATCCCTAAAAATATAATAACAGCAACCGTAGGTTTAACCTGAAATCCTAATTGAAATACATTAACCTGTTCAGCAACCTTATTAAGAATACCAAAACTAAAATCTACAATAAAAATTACTAAAATAATAGGAGCTGCAAGCTTAAGACCAATCATAAATAAAGCAGATCCTAAAGAAACTAAATATTGAGATCCTGCACTAAAATCTACGGGTTGTCCTAAAGGCATAATTGAAAAACTTTCAAAAATAGCAGATAACACCATATGATGGCCATTAATAATCAAAAATAACATAATAGAAAGATATTTCATCATTAACTCTAATAAAGCTGCATTTTTACCTGAAGTAGGATCTAAAACAGAAGCAGAGCTTAAACCAGCCTGTGTATCCATCAACATCCCACCAAATTCAATAGCCATCATAATTAAATTAGCCGTAAACCCAATAATTAACCCAATCGTAAGTTCTATTAATAAAGCAAACCCATAAACAAATAATGAATTTGGCATAGTTTGTGGTAAAGGAACAACAAACATAATTAAAATGGAAACCCAAAAAACCAACCCAACTTTAGCCAATGAAAATAAACTCTTCATTGAAAAAAAAGGAGAGATCAAAACCATCCCTGAAAACCGAGCAAAAATAAGAAAAAAAATACTAAGTTGATAATACGTTAATATCATCGTGCAAAAGAAGCAATGTCAGCCCAAAGCTTATAAGACAATTCCATAATAATACGAAACATCCAAGAAAATGTAATCGCTAAAACTAATAAAACAGCAACCAACTTAGGAGCAAATGTTAACGTTTGTTCTTGAATTTGTGTCGTAGCCTGAACAATCGCAATAATTAAACCAACAATAAGACCTACCCCTACAGTAGGTAAAGACCCCAATAAAATAACCTGAACAGCTTCATAAATAATAGTAGAAACCATATCAACGGTCATAAAGAACCCTCCATAGCTCTAATAATAACATCAACCGGATAATAACACCCCGATTGAGGTAACGTAATAAACGTAATTTCTTTTTTTTCTTTTGGCTTCAAAAAAATACTATAAAAATTTTGCATTGAAACCTCATTATCTTTATTAAATGAAACCCCTACCTCTGTAAGCTTTCCATTAATTAAAAAAACAGCTCGATCAACCGCATTATCTTTTTTAGGAGCTAAATAAAAATTAAATTGCGTCGGCTTTGATAACGAATTAGATAACTTAATATTAAATTGGTGTAAAACACCATAATTTCCTGTTAATTCATAATTTAAAGATAAATCTACTAAATAAGGTTTTCCTCCAACTTCAAGTGACATAATCTGATCAACCGAATCAAAATGAACTATTTCTTCACGAAGAATATCTTGGAAATGAGCAACTCGATACTGATTAATACCAGACGCAATATCAGAAAAAGAAGATAAATGGGGATACCTATTATCTACAATTCCCATTTTAACTCTTAAATTATAAGAATTCTCACGATATAACTGAACAATGCCTGATGATGTTTGATCCGGCTTAATAAGATGTGATAATACATAAGTAGAAGATAACGGTGATAATGTAATAGCCTTAAACCCATTAGGATTAGCATACTGTGCTAAAAATGTTTGAGCAGCCTTATGCCCAGCAAATACAACATCCGATGTCGAACCCCCAAGACCTGCACGGACAAAAACCCTTTCTTCTTTTAAAGACAAATTTTGTAAAGCAATAACAATAGATAACGAATCCGTCGATATATTGCGATGATGATACAAAATACGAAACCCTGCTTTATCAAATGGTTTATCAAAAATTAAACCAGGAACATAAACCCCTTCCGGATAATTACTAACTACATAATCAGATTCAAAAGAAGTAGCAAAAACTAATGAACCAAGCAATTGTCCAGTAACATATAATACAAAAAAAAATATTTTTAAATGTATCACAATACTATTACTGAAAACTTAATAATAAACCACGAGTAATTAAATTCCAGCCATCTGTTAATACAAATAACAAAATTTTAAATGGTAATGAAATCATCGCAGGAGATAACATAAACATACCTAAAGACAAAAGAATATTAGAAATAATCAAATCAATTACCAAAAAAGGAATAAATAATAAAAACCCTATCTGAAACGCAATTTTTAACTCTGATAAAATAAAAGCAGGAATAATAACAAAAATAGGAACTTCATCAAAATTATCAGTATACTGAACTTTTGAAAACTCCAAAAAAAGAGCTAAATCATTTTCTAACGTATATTTCAACATAAACTCACGTAATGGTTTAACACCTATCTCCATCGCTTGCTTTTGTGAAATTTGCCCAGACTGAAACGGCGTGACAGCTGTATCAATAATCGTATTCATTGTCGGAGTCATAATAAAAACGGACATAAAAATAGCAAGTCCAATTAAAGCTACATTAGGAGGAGATTGCTGAGTAGCTAAAGCCATTCGTAACATACTAAAGACAATTACAATCCGCAAAAAAGAAGTCGTTGTAACCAAAAAAAAGGGAATCAAGCCAATTAAAGACATCGCGACTAGCAAAACGATACTATCACTAAACCCTTCACTAGCCATAGCACCCAAATCAATACCAGATGTATTAGGAAGCCCTTGTCCAAAAATAGGAAACTGAAATAAGAAGAAACTTCCAATTAAGAAAATTATTACCCTAAAACTCCATAAGCAATTAACGATAGAAAACATATATACTACAGTATATTTTTTTGTTAATCAGTTGACAATGGAAACTGATTAATAATAGTGAAAGACTTATCAGATACCCCTAACAAATAACGTGAACCTTGATACTCCAAAACAACCGCACTAACCCCTTTATCAATAGAAACTCTATCAGAAATTTTTAAATCTCCCGTAAACAATGTTTTTCTATATCGCTGAGAAAGCAAATAAAAAACATACAAAGCTCCAGCAATTAATAATAAAGAAATTAAAACCTTAAAATAATAATCAAAGGTCATCCGTTAGCTGTAACAGCCTCAGAAACAATAGATTTAATTCTTAACCCAAAATTATTATCAATAGCAACAACTTCACCTTTTGCAACAATCTGACCATTTACAACTAAATCTAAAGGCTCTCCAACCAATCTATCCAACTCTACGATAGATCCTTCAGAAAATTCAAAAATTTCTTTTAAAGAAACGGTAGAACGCCCTAATTCAACCGATACATTAACCGGAATATTAGCAAACAAACCTGTTTCAACAGCTTCTCCTTGAAAAGATTGCTGAACATTTGGAAATTCAATACCAGAAACATCAACCCCTTTCTTTTCTGTAGAAATGTTATCCCGTTGAAATTGATTACCTGATGCAATATCACCATCAGATACTGAAAATGCATCATCCATAACAGGATCAATATCACTTAAAGGATCATTAAAATTATTGTTTTCATCTTCCATAAAGTAACTCCTCTGTTATTTTATAATAATCTTCAGCCGCAAATGAATCAGGATCAAATTCAAAAATTGTTTTATGTTTGCTAGGGGCTTCAGAGAGAGAAGTACATGTACGAACTGGAGTTGAAACCATATTTAAAAACACCCTTTTTAAACTTTCAATAATATCTTTTGATTTTTTATTGCGTCTATCAAAAAAAGTTGGAATTACATTTGTAATACTAACCTTCCTATTAAAAATTCTATTAATGATTTTTATATTTTTCAATAGCTGTTTTACACCAATAAGAGACAAGTACTCCATTGAAACAGGTAAAATAACCTCATCTGCAAACAAAAGAGCATTCTGATTTAACAAATTCATAGAAGGCGCACAATCTAAAAAAACATAATCATATCCAGATAAAGTAGCTAATTGACTCTTCAAAACAAGTTCCCTTTCTTTCATAGCACCCATTTTTAATTCCGCAGGAAACAAACGTTCATTAGAACAAATAATATCTAAAAAATGTCGTACATTAACAACACAATCAGAAATAGATTCTTTTTCAATCAAAACATTGTACAACGTTTTTTGTGGAGAAAGACCAAAATAATACCCAGCCGAGCCCTGTGGATCTGTATCAATAATTAAAACCTTAAATCCTTTTAAGGTTAAAGCATGAGCAAGATTAACAACCGTCGTTGTTTTACCTGTACCTCCTTTATAATTAACTACTGCAAATCGTTTCATTAAGTTAACGATTATAACGTATTATCATCGTCTGATTCTAGAGAATCTCCATCACTATCACCATCCCCCTCACCATCATGATCTTGTTTCTTAACAGAATCATCATCATCCATACTATCAGAACTAAATAAAACAGACCTATCAAAAACACCATCTCGAACATCCTCAACCTCTTGCTCAGGAGAATCAAACAAAAAGTCCTCTTCCTCTATAGACTCAGTCTGTATATCATCAAAATCTTCTTTTTTTTCGTGAAGATTTTCCAAATCTTCCAAATCAATATCCTCAACATCAGAAACCAAATCATGATCCTCCACATCACTACTCTGACTATCATCATCCTCTTCAAGCTGATTATCTAAAACATCATCCCCATCTACTAATTTTTCAGCCGAATCGTCCAAATCAATATCCTCAGAATATGAGTCCGTATCTTCGGCTAACTCATCAGCT
>CETM01077630.1_pt1 | contig 14364 bp, 8 predicted proteins | sample 361451 | NCBI WGS metagenome assembly CETM01 (sample SAMEA2622690, study PRJEB7988) | marine metagenome | isolation source: saline water (ENVO:00002010), including
AGGCGATTGTCAAATAAGTCTAAATCTAATCCAATATCTAATTGTGTTGAAGTTTCCCATGTTAAACCTCTATTCCCTGGGCTTCCTATACTTGTCCCAAAAACAGCACTACCTCCGAAAGCATGCTGCACAGTCTCAAAAGTTGATCTTGAGGCAAAAGGAGGTATAGCATTACTTCCTGTAGTACCATAAGAAACTCTTAATTTTCCATTATTTAATAAATTTAGTCCTTGAAAAAAAGATTCTTCAGAAAATCGCCATCCTAAAGCAGCCGACCCAAAGGTCTGGAATCTATCATCTTCTCCAAAAACAGAACTTCCGTCTGTTCTTACCGTTGCAGTTAATAAATATTTTTCTTTAAAAGCATAATTAAATCGCCCCAAATAGGATATTAAAGAACTTTCAGTTCTACTATTTGACCCGGTTCTATTGTCGGGATTTCCGATATCCACGTTTCGTACACCTGGCACTTTTAATTCTGAGGTTCTTGCACTAATACTCTCAGATACACTATTTTGCAATGTATATCCTCCCAAGATATCAAAAGAATGTTCGCCTAAGGCTCTCTTGTAATTAATAGTATTTTCATTCAACCAGCTTGAAGTTTGATTTTTACTAGTACTATATGAAGATACGGCAGAGAATGCAATTGGCCGAGTTTGCCCTACAGTTGGCAAGTAATACGTTTCACTTTCGTTAGTTCCTATATTTGCAGAAAATGAAGACCTAAAATTTAGCCCATCAATTATCTCATACTCTACATGCATACCTGCTAAAAGTGTAAATATTGATTCATCAAAGTCCCAGTTCTGCATGGTTTCCAATGGATTACCTACAGGAAGCGATCCTGGTAAATCGGAATTCATAGAAAAAGTACCATCGGCCCTTCTCACTGGTAATATTGGAGCTAACATAAGGGACTGTGCATATAAAGATGCCCAGTCACTATCATCGGTGCCTGGACTCTGTCTTCCAAGATCCGTAAAGTTTGGCGCAACGTTTATTCCTATAGTCACCTTGTCTGAAGCTTTATAATCTACTTTAGCCCTGGCAGAAAATTTCTTTTGTATTTCTCCTATTACAATCCCTTCTTGATTAAGATAATTCCCTGATATAAAGTAAGTCGTTTTTTCATTACCGCCAGACGCTGACAATACATAATTTTGGAACTGTCCATTTCTAAAAATCAAATCTTGCCAATCTGTATCTGTTACCCCATCCCAATTATTTGAGATAAAAGCAGGGATTGTACCTCCATTTCTTTCCTTGTGAAACTGCACATATTCTTCTGAATTTAACACTGTCATACGAGCACTTTTTGGTGCTGATGCTGAACCATTAGTTACTGTTAAATCCAAGGTTGATTTTCCTGGTTTTCCAGTCTTTGTGGTTATTATAATCACACCGTTTGCCCCTCTAGATCCATAAATAGCAGTTGACGACGCATCTTTAAGAACATCGACAGATTGGATATCTGCGGGGTTGATTGATTGAGCGTTTCTTTGGTCAGTGGGAAATCCATCTACGACCCATAATGGCTGAGTACCTGCAGTGATTGATCCAAGCCCTCTAATGGAAACCGTACTCAATTCACCTGGAGAAGATGCTCTTTGAGCAAGATTAATCCCTGGCATCATACCCAGCATAGCTTCCTCTACCGACGCTATGGGTCTTGAAACTATTTCTGCTGCATTGATAGAAGAAATAGAGCCTGTTACATCCTTTCTCCTCTGTGTACCGTAACCAGTAACCACAACCTCTTCTAAATCTTCACTAGAAACTAAGACTACATTTATTTGGTCTTGTCCTGAGACAGCAACTTCTTGGGTCGTAAACCCTACAAATGATATTACAAGAACATCATCTGAACCAGCTGTGATCGTAAAATTACCATCAAAATCAGTGCTTGTACCAGTATTGGTACCTTTAACTAGAACCGTAGCTCCAGGTAAGGGTCCATCATCACTTGAAACATTACCGCTAATTTGTTGGGCGGATAATATTCCAGATAAAAACAGACACAAAAAAAGATTAATTATATTTTTCATAAAACAAAAGCTTAATTGTTATTAATTTTTTTCAATATTTTCATGAATAAAGGTGCGAAGAAAAGAATGTCTTATGAATATAAAAAAATATCTTTTATGTGTCTATTTGTAACATTCGATGCATTATTTTATATATTTCTTATAAAGACTCTATAATCTTTTCACACAGGCTCTTAGATATAATTTTATTTTTTTAATCCATTAACCATTTGATTTTAAACAATTTAAGAAATACTATAATTATAATTTATGTATTATAACGTTTACTTATAGTCATAAATTAAAAACGATAATCAAAGAATTAGGTCTAATCAAAATATTTAAAATAAACAATATTGTGTCTTTTTGTAACATTTAAATCAAAAATAATACTTGTTTAGTTGAGGAAAAGTATTATAAATAATCCCTCATTAGCATAGCTGCACCCAAAGCACTTGCATTTTTTTCATTAGGAAATCTAATTTTTTGATTTGGCATTATTTGGTCTAAATATTCAACAAAAATGTGGTTTTTACTAAACCCTCCGGAGATGTAAACTTCTTTCAAATTATTTTTAGAATCTAAAATGAGATTTATACCATCATAAACACGTTGCGTAATTTCATATATAAGTTGATAATAAGCGTATTCGTAGGAGAAAAATTTGTCGATTTGCAGTAAATCAATTTTGAAATCATCAGCTATTTTACTTGGAAAAAATGTAGATTTTGATTTAGAAATAATATCTGAACAAAGTTTTTTATTTAAAGATAACCCCAGGTAATGATTTTTATCAACCCCAAAATAAGTGCTCAACTCTATGGCATTTACTTCATGAATATGTCCTAAAAAAAGCATAGAGGACTTTATTTGTTTTTTATCAGGCGTCATATAACACAGACAATTATTTTTTAATTCATGTGACGTTAAAGCTTCTTTACTAAAAGGGTTCATAGAAACAACCCAAGTACCTGTTGAAAGTAAAATAAATTCACTTTGAGAATCTTGATGATTTTCTAATAAAGGAATAATTGAAGAGGAACTATCATGCAGACCCTTACCAACAAATATCTCTTGTCCATTTATTAATGATAATGCTGCCTTTTTATCAGACTTCGGTTCTGGTAATGTAATATTTTCCGTTTTCAACCAATTATGGTACTGCATAGTATCAAAATTCCAAATAGCTGTATGAGCGCCAAGAGATGTAAAATCTGTAGTTATTTTGTTTGAAAATAAATAGCTTAGGTACTGAGGGTAATGTAAAATGGAATCCACCTTCGACCATAAGTGAGGCTTGCTATTTTTCAACCAATACATTTGTAAACCCACGTTTAGCATACCATATGCAGGTGAGGCTGTTTTTCTAGAAAATTCTTCTACCCCACCATTTGCTTGGTAAAATGGGGTGAAATCAAAATCCAATGGTTTTAAATAGTTATATAACGGAGTTACTCTATTTCCTTCTTCATCCAAATAGACTAGGGTTGCCCCATGTGTTGAAAAATTAATGGCTTTAATTGTAAATTCATTTTTCTCTTGAATAGTTTTAACCTCCTTTTTTATCCAAGCTTCAATTAATTGTATGTCATCACAAGGATAATTATCATCGTCTACAATTTCTTCAAAACGTATGGAGTTCGTATAAACAACTTCAAAATCCTTATTATATAATAAGAGCTTTTTATTGGTTTTGCCAATGTCAAAAACAGCGATTACTTTTTGCATTTTTTTAAAACAATGCTATGATTTAAATCCATATAATGGACCATATGTTGCACATGCTCTATAATCTGCTGATTCCAAATTTTCTCCAAAAGAAGACCATGCACTTGGGCGGAAAACGTCTTCATCAGGCACATTATGCATGCTCACAGGGATTCTTAATATAGAAGACAACGATATTAAATCTGCACCAATATGTCCAGATGAAATAGCTCCGTGGTTTGCTCCCCATTTTGCCATTACGGAGTATACATCTTTATAAAAACCTTTACCCGTCAATCTTGGCACAAACCAAGTTGTTGGCCATGTAGGATTTGTTCTTTCATCTAAAGCGGTATGAATAGCTTGCGGTAATTCTACACTCCATCCTTCAACAATTTGTAATACAGGACCAATACCTTTTATTAGGTTAATTCTGCTCATAGTCATTGCTATTTGACCTTTTGTTTTAAATTGGGAAGAGAATCCACCACCTTTAAAATATTCGCCAATGGCAGGTGGCCATTTGGTGTTGTCCAAACATTTTTTCATTTCTTCTTTGGTAATTTCCCAATATGGTTTCATGGTAGGATTACCGTTAGTGTCTGATTGTTGACCTGTAGCATCCAGTGTAGTTGAACCTGAATTAATTAAGTGAATTATACCATTTTTAGCAATGCCTGTTAATTTTTTACCTGTAACGCGTTCAACAGAATCTGGACTCCAATATGTTCTTACATCCGAGAATAATTGAGCTGTATTGGTTAATAAATGTCCAAACAACATAGAAACAGCATTCAAACAATCATTTTCGGTAGCAAATATAAAGGCTTGACGAACACCGTTCCAATCAAAAGATGAGTTTAATATAGATTCTGTAAAATCAGCATTTGGTTGATAATCTGTCCATTGGCGTTGTCCTTGAAAACCACCCATGATTGCATTTCTGCCTTTTGATTCTTCGCCAAAACCTAATTCTTCTAATCTTGGGTTTCCAATCATTAAATCACGACAAATAAGTGTCATCTTAACAACTTTTTCCCATTCCTTTTCTTTTACTTCTGCTGATTTTTGAAATTTAGTACTGTTATAGTCCTTACCTTCTTTACAGTTTTCTTTAGTCCAAGCTAATGCTTTCTTATATTCTTTCTTATCATAAATACCTTCTTCTATTCTTCTTAAAAACTCAATAGACTCAACAAATTGTGCGCGAATTCCAAAATAATTTTGCAAGAAGTTAACATCTACCATAGAGCCAGCAATTCCCATGGAACTGTAACCTATCGACAAATAGGATTTACCTTTCATTTGAGCTACAGCTAAAGCTGCTTTAACAAAGCGTAACAACTTTTCTTCAACGTCTTTAGGGACACTCATATCACCAGCGTCTTGAACTTCTCTTCCGTAAATACCAAAAGCTGGCAATCCCATTTGAGAATAACCCGCTAAAGCTGCTGCTAAGTATACAGCGCCAGGTCTTTCAGTTCCGTTAAAACCCCAAACTGCTTTTGGTATTAATGGATCTGTATCCATTACCTCCGTTCCGTAACACCAACATGGTGTAACAGTTAAGGATACTTCTACACCTTCTCTTTTAAATTTATCTGCACATGCAGCTGCATCGGCGGCACCACCAATAGTATTATCCGCTATAACGCATTTTATTTTTTCTCCGCTAGGGAACCGCAAATTGTTTTCAATTAATTTAGCAGCAGCTCTTGCCATTTCCATACATTGGTCTTCCAATGATTCTCTCACACCTGCTTCACGGCCATCAATTACAGGTCGAATGCCTACTTTTGGTAATCTTCCTATTAATCTATTCATATCTATCTTATTTTTTTAATTTTTAAAATGCTCTTTTAATTCCTGTAACTGTTCTTTAGAAAGACCTTTGGGCTCAAAACCAGCCGCCCAAGAGGCAAGCAATAATTTAGCTCCTTTATTTGCTACATCTAGAAAATCCCACGCTTTTTCAAAATTTTCGGCTGTCGTAGTGGCTCCATGTTTTTCCCAAAGAGCAATATCTCGATATGTAAAGGCATGTGTTGTACTATTTGCTAAATCATCTGATTGAGTTATAGCATAAGGCGTACAATTAATGCCTCTTGGAACATAAACACTTACTTCTGGACACATTTTCCAAATAGAATGATTGAGTTTTTCTTCATCATTAAATATAGGATGATGACTTAAAACAATTAATTCTATAGGATGAGCATGCAATACTACTAAATTTTTAGGATTATTCTTTTTGTTAAAGAGATGAATTTTCAAATGAGATGCTAATTCTGAAGTAGGTCTAAACCCTTCTGTATTACCACCCCAAATAATAAAATAGCCACTAGCTTCCTCATTAATGTAAATAATACAAGATGCAGTTTCAATATTATCTATTAGGCTGCGAATGTAACATCCGGCACCTGTAACAAAAATATATAACCCTGCTGCTTCAATAGGAAATTGATGTTTTACAAAATTTGATGTGTCAGGTATATTTGTATCAGAAAAAAAAGAGGTTAAATTCATGGAAATGTTGCCTCCATTTCTTTCCACCCATTCCCTTTGCCAAAGATAATTAGCAACTCTAGACACTTTATTAATTTCTTTTATAACCTTATCGGGAATTGTGGGCAATTTTTTAACTTTAAATTACTTAACTTTATATTGACTAGCAAATTAATAAGTTTCTCATTTATATTTGTGTATCAATTTTAAACAATTGAATGTAAAATAATGACCAATAGACGAATTGAAATCTTAGGGGACCCATCAAAAAATAAGCAAAACTTCACAATCGTAAGATTAAACATTTTGTGTTGTCGGTTTTGGAAACTTGACTTATGGGATTGTCATGATATGGCTTTTCCTTTTTGGAGAATTTATTGGAATAAAAATACAGGAGGTCTGTTGAAAACAAATCAAACCATTTATAATATGGAACCTGACAAAATTTATGTTATTCCCCCGTTTACTTCTTTTTCTTCAAAATATCTAAAAAATCATTTTTATAAAAAAGGGATAAATGTATCTGGAAGGAGTATGAAACAGCATGATAATGATGAATTGACTTCTAAAAGTTCTTTACTTCATTTATTTATTCATTTTAACTTAGGAGTTCCTTTTGATAATGTTTATCCAGGTATTTTTCAAATAAAAACTACTCCTCATTTATTAGAAAATTTAAACTATTTAACAAATAGGCTTAAAATAGAAAACACTAATTTTTACGCAACTTATACATTAAAATTACAGTCTATAATAAATGATATTTTATCAAATATTGGAACTAATATATTTGAGGCACTTAATGTAGATTATAGAATTTTAAAGGTTATTAGACACCTTGAAAATCATATTGAAAAAAATCCGACTAATTCAGAGCTTGCATCTGTTGCTAATATGGCAACAAACTCATTTAGTCGATTATTTACCAAAAAAATGAATATAACTTTGCATACGTATGTAATGAAAAGGAAAGTCGCTCAAGCTTGTGATTTGATTTTGCATTCCAACAAATCTATTGCAGAAATAGCATGTGACGTAGGCTTCTCTGACCGGCATCATTTTTCTAAAGTATTCAAGGCTATTACTGGTACTACACCTGTGGTATATAGATCAGGAAAGTTCTCTTAAGAATTTGTTATGATTTTTATCTAATATGTTTGCTAAATACATGACTTTGTTTATTAAAGATAATCTCTAAGGAGACTGCTTTTTATATTTTTGTTTTAACAATTTATTAATTAAGAGAAATGAATACAAATTTCAATTATGTAGATTATTTATGGGACGATAAAAAAGCAGAAGCTTTAGGTAACGATCAAATAGCATTATTTCTTTACCGTTCAAATATTTTAGGAGCAGATTTACGAATTACAAATTTTGGAGGCGGAAACACCAGTTGTAAAACAATAGAGCGTGATCCCCTTACAAATGAACAAGCAGAGGTTATGTGGGTCAAAGGTTCTGGTGGTGATATTGGAACACTTACACGTGAGGGTATTGCTGGCTTGTATACTGAAAAACTTCGTGATTTGAAAAAAGTATATCGTGGAATAAAGAATGAAGATGAAATGGTAGCGCTTTTTAATCATTGTATTTATGATTTAGATAGCAAAGCGCCCTCTATTGATACACCTTTACATGGTTTATTGCCTTTTAAACATATCGATCACTTACATCCGGATTCATTAATTGCAGTTGCAGCAGCAGCAGATGGAGAAAAAATTACTAAAGAAATTTGGGGAAGTACCATGGGATGGGTCCCTTGGCAAAGACCAGGATTTGATTTAGGTTTACAATTAGAAGAGTGTTTATCAAAAAATCCGGAAATTAGAGGTATCGTTCTAGGCGGCCATGGTTTATTCACTTGGGGAGACAGCTCTTATGAGTGCTATATGAATAGTTTAGAAGTTATTGAAATGGCTTCAGATTATATCACCAAAAAAATAAAAGCAAATGGCAGCGTTTTTAGTGGGCAAAAAATTCCAAGTTTACCTAAAGGACAACGCTTAAGTCAAGCGGCTTTATTATTACCAATTTTAAGAGGATTATGTTCGTCAAAAAATCAAATGATTGGTCATTTTTCTGATAGTGATGTGGTTCTTGAATATATTAATAGTAATGATTTAGAAAGATTAGCTCCTATGGGAACCTCCTGTCCAGATCACTTTTTAAGAACGAAAATTGCACCACTTATTTTAGAACTCTCACCAGATGAAAATTTAGAAAACAGTGATGGCGTTAGAGAAAAACTTGCTCCTTCTTTTGAAGCCTACAAAAAAGATTATGAGGCTTATTATAACGATCACAAACACCGTAATAGTCCAGCGATTAGAGATAGTAGTCCTGTGATCATCTTATTCCCAGGAGTTGGTATGTTTAGTTTTGCTAAAAACAAACAAACTGCTCGTGTAGCAAGTGAATTTTATATAAATGCTATTAATGTAATGCGAGGTGCAGAAGCTATTTCTAGCTATATATCGTTGCCGCGTCAAGAAGCTTTTGATATTGAGTATTGGTTATTAGAAGAAGCAAAACTTCAACGTATGCCAAAAGAAAAGCCGTTGTCACGAAAAGTAGCTTTAGTTACTGGATCTGGTGGAGGTATTGGCAGAGCCATTGCTGATAAATTAATTGCAGAAGGTGCTAATGTGGTATTTACTGATATATCGGATGATTTCCTTAAGGAGGCAACTGCAGCTTATAATACAGATACAGCCATAGCTTGCAATTGTGATGTTACAAATAAAGAATCTATTGTTAATGCATTAAGTAAAGCATGTCTTCAGTTTGGTGGTGTAGATATTATTGTACATAGCGCAGGTTTAGCAATTTCTAAGCCAATAGAAGAAACAACACTAGCAGATTGGGATTTATTGCAAAACGTATTAGTAAAGGGTCAATTTTTATTAGCCCATAGTTTTGCCACTATTTTCAGAAAACAAAAATTAGGGGGTAATATTGTCAATATAGCAAGTAAAAACGGATTGATTGCAGGTCCTAATAATTTAGGTTATGGCACAGCTAAAGCCGCACAATTGCATATGTCTAGACTTCTTGCAGCGGAATTCGCGCCAGATAATGTTCGTGTTAACACAGTAAACCCTGATGGTGTTATCGTTGGAAGTAAAATTTGGAAAGGGAAATGGGCTGAAGGTAGAGCAAAAGCTTATGGCATTACTGTAGAAGAGCTTCCTGCATATTATGCTAAAAGAAATTTACTAAACAAAGTGATTACTCCTAAAGATATAGCAAACAGTGTATTTGCATTCCTTGCTATATTAGACAAGAGTACAGGTAATATCATCAATGTTGATGGTGGTGTTGCAAATGCTTTTGTAAGATAATTATTAATCTATAACAAAAAAGTGAATGAATAGTAATGAAAGAGTTCCTGTTGTTTCAAAAGAAGTTTTAGTTCCATTTATTTTAATAACTTCTTTATTTGCTCTTTGGGGCTTTGCAAATGACATTACCAATCCAATGGTAGCTGCATTTGGTTCTATAATGGAAATTTCTACTGCAAAAGCAGCATTAATTCAATTTGCATTTTATGGAGGATATGCTACTATGGCTATTCCTGCAGCACTCTTTGTTAGAAAATATACTTATAAAAAAGGCATTCTTTTAGGGCTTGCACTTTATGCCTTCGGTGCTTTATTGTTTTTTCCAGCAGCTAAGTATGAGGTTTTCGGGTTTTTTTTAATCTCTCTTTATATTTTAACTTTCGGATTGGCATTTTTAGAAACAACCGCAAACCCTTACATCTTGTCAATGGGTGATGAACGTACAGCAACCCGTCGTTTAAATTTAGCACAAGCTTTTAATCCCATTGGCTCTCTTTTCGGCATGTTTGTAGCATCTAAATTTATTCTTACAGCTTTAGATTCAGAAAAAAGAAATGAAATGGGAGAATTGATTTTTAAATCTTTAGACGAAGTTCAAAAGGCAGTTATAAGGACACATGATTTAGCAATTATTAGAAACCCATATGTTATTCTTGGAGTTGTAGTTATAATAATGTTTGGTGTTATTTCAATCTCAAAAATGCCTAAACGTGCTAAGAATGATAACCCAGGAAGTGCAATAAATTCTTTTAAAAGATTGATTAAAAATAGTAAATATCGTGAAGGCGTTTTTGCGCAATTATTTTACGTTGCTTCACAAATTATGTGTTGGACATTTATTATTCAATATGCAGGTAATTTGGGTATTTCTAAAGCTGCAGCTCAAAATTATAATATTGTGGCTATGTCTATTTTTTTATCTAGCAGATTTATCAGTACCTTTTTAATGAAATACATAGACTCAAGAAAATTGCTTACCATATTTGCTGTTTGTGCTATGGCAACTACCTCTGGTGTTATTTTGATTGAAGGTATAGAGGGTCTTTACTTACTTATTGCAACTTCAGCATTTATGTCTTTGATGTTTCCTACAATTTATGGAATTGCGCTTCACGGTTTAAGTGAAGAAGATTCAACGCTAGGCGCCGCTGGATTAGTGATGGCAATTGTAGGAGGTGCACTAATGCCTGTTTTACAGGGATCCATAATCGACATGGGAAATATTGGAACATTTGATGCTGTTAACATCTCATTCATACTACCTTTTATTTGTTTTTGTTTTATTGCAATTTATGGATATAGAACTTGGAAAGATCATGAATAATTTTAGACTAATAAAACAACTTAAATATTTGCGTTTTGTAATGTTCCTGTTATTAGTGGGGAATACATCTTTATTATTTGCAGAGGTAAGGTTGCCCAATATATTTAGTGATAATATGGTGTTGCAACAGGGAATTCCAGTGCAGATTTGGGGATGGGCAAATGCAGGTGAAACGGTGAATGTCACTTTTTTAAATCAAAAGAAATCTACCATTACAGGCAAAAATGGGAAATGGTCACTTTTCTTAGATGAACTTGATTATGGAGGACCATTTGAGTTAGTGGTCAATGGAGAAGAAAATACTATTATATATTCCAATGTACTTGTAGGTGAGGTATGGGTGAGTAGCGGTCAGTCCAATATGGAATGGTCATTAAGTTTAACAGAAAATGCACAAAAAGAGATACAACAGTCTTATTATCCAAGAGTACGCATATTTAATGTAAGAAAGAATGCCCAATCTGTACCTGCTGAAAATGTCGCAGGCACCTGGAATGAATGTGAGCCTGCGTATACTAGCGGATTTTCGGCTGTGGCCTATTTTTTTGGCACAGAACTTTACCACAACCTAAATGTACCAATTGGCTTAATAGATGCTTCTTGGGGAGGAAGTAGCATAGAGCCATGGATAGATATTAATGTATTAAGAGCTGAAGATGACTTCAAACCCATAATAGAAGAGTGGGAACAGTGCTTGCAGGAATATAATTCGATGGATAGTATGTTACAGTTTGTAAAAGAGTATGTATCATCAGTATATGAGTCGAATATAGCCAAAAGGCATCCCAGAGCTAACAGAACAGAAATCCCGACTCGGATCACCCTTCCGGAGAATCGGGATTGTTTCTCTCCTCCAGGCGGAATGTACAATGGGATGATTTCTCCAATAGTACCATATAAAATAAAAGGAGTGATTTGGTATCAGGGTGAATCGAATGTGCCTCGTGATCATTATCAAAAACTTTTCCCTGCCTTGATTAAGAATTGGAGAACCCAATGGGAGCTTGGGGAATTTCCATTCTTTTTCGCTCAACTAGCACCATTTGGCGGGAACATTTGGAAAGAAAATGAGGCTGCAAGGTTAAGAGAGGCCCAGTTTATGACTTATCGTAACGTGCCCAATACGGGTATGGCTGTTACTATGGATATCGGGGATGTAAATGATATCCATCCAAGAAACAAAAAAGAAGTTGGTAGACGATTAGCACTTTGGGCGCTGGCTGATACATATAACTTAAAAGAGATAGTCAAATCCGGACCCTTATATAAATCTATGTCGATAGAGAATAATAAAATAAGAATCAATTTTGATTTTGCAGAAGGCGGGCTGATAGAACAGAATAAAGGTTCAGGAGATTTTGAAATTGCCGGTGAAGATAATGTATTTGTACCAGCTACCTGTGAAATAAAAAATGACCATGTTCTCATATCTGCCAAAACCATTAAAAAACCCATTGCTGTTCGGTATGGCTGGGGTAATGCTGCACAGCCAGGTTTATTCAATAAAGAAGGATTACCTGCATCTCCATTTAGAACCAATCAAAAAAACTAAAAATTATGAATAATTTTAAACTAATAAAACAACTTAAATCTTTGAATTTTGTAATGTTCCTGTTATTAGCGGGGAATACATCTTTATTATTTGCAGAAGTAAGGTTGCCTAATATTTTTAGTGATAACATGGTATTGCAGCAAGGAGTTCCTGTTCGAATTTGGGGATGGGCTGATGCAGGAGAAAAGGTAAATGTCACTTTTTTAAATCAGAAAAAAACTACCATTGCCAATGCAGAAGGAAAATGGTTACTTTTTTTAGATGAGCTTGAATACGGCGGGCCATTTGAATTAGTGGTTTCTGCAAAAAATACAATTAAGTTTTCCAATATCCTGGTGGGTGAAGTATGGATTTGCAGTGGACAGTCTAATATGGAATGGCCCGTCTCTCTCTTGAATAATCCTAAAGAGGTAGAGAGCAAAGCTGATTATCCGAACATAAGATTTTTCAAGGTAAAACACTCATCTCAGGGGAAACCGGCTGATGATTGTGCTGGTCAATGGGACCAGGTCGGACCTCAAACTGTATCGAAACTTTCTGCGGTTGGATATTTTTTTAGTAGAGAACTTCATAGTAAACTTAATGTTCCTATCGGCTTGATAAATTCTACCTGGAGCGGTTCGGCTGCAGAGTCATGGGTACGTCGAGATGTTCTGGACGCAGATCCTGCATACAGCGATATAATCGAACGGCATAACGCAGATCTTAAGAAGTTTAAAAGTTTTAAAAACATTGTGTCGGCCTATAAGCAGTTTGAAACAGAATACGTTCAGTGGGCTAAAGCTGATAAGCAGGCTAAAAAAGAAGGAAAGCCCCGTTCAGACGCCCCTGCTATACCAACGTGTCAGCCTCCTAATTTTCTACCTGCCGGCCTTTATAATGGCATGATAACTCCTTTGCAAAAATTTGCGATAAAAGGGGTTATCTGGTACCAGGGTGAAAGTAATGCATTTGATGTTGTTGATGGATCCGATGGTGTTCATAGAGCCATTCAGTATGGTAAGCTGTTCCCAGAACTTATTGAATGCTGGCGTAAAGACTGGGGACTTGGTGAGTTTCCTTTTTATTATGTTCAGATCGCTCCTTTTGGTGACGTTTATAAACCTAAAGCTGCTGCCTTAATTCGCCAAGCTCAATTTGAGACCTTGCGGAAAGTAGAAAATACCGGAATGGCAGTAACGATGGACATTGGTAACGTCAAGGACATTCATCCCCGCAACAAACACGACGTGGGTAAAAGGTTGTCCTTGTGGGCATTAGCAAAGAGTTATGGACAAGATATTGTTTATTCTGGCCCATTGTATAGAGATATGAAGATTGAAAAAAATAAAATTATACTTTCATTTGACCATGTAGGTGGTGGCTTGATAGCCAGAGACAGTGCCCTGAACTTCTTTTTCATTGCGGGAAAGAATAAACAGTTTTACCCTGCAAAAGCTGAAATAAAAGGGGGGCAGGTAATTGTATTTAATAAAAAAGTCAAACGTCCTGTTGCTGTTCGCTTTGCCTTTAGCAATGATGTCATTCCCAATTTCTATAATAAAGAGGGATTACCGGCATCACCTTTTAGAACCGATGATTGGGATTTTTCAGAAACTAACCGTTAAAACCTACTAAAATAAAACCCTAACGTATTGTTTATAAATATATTAGGGAATTTTGATGCGGAGAGAGAGGGATTCGAACCCCCGGAGGTTTGACCCTCAATGGTTTTCAAGACCACCGCATTCGACCACTCTGCCATCTCTCCTGAGAGTGCAAATATAAATTAAGTTTTTGATTTACAAATAAATTTAAAATCAACCATTTTCATACTTTTGTAAAGCTTGACATGAATGAAAGTCTTTACTATTTAATCCTTTTTTCAGTTGGATTTGTTGCTAGTATAGTTAATACTTTAGCAGG
>CETM01091975.1_pt1 | contig 14337 bp, 10 predicted proteins | sample 361451 | NCBI WGS metagenome assembly CETM01 (sample SAMEA2622690, study PRJEB7988) | marine metagenome | isolation source: saline water (ENVO:00002010), including
AGGTCGCACGTGTCTTTTTCTTACCTCTGCGTGCCCCTCTTGCAGGAGCTGCTTCTAGAAGAGCGATTGATTGCTCGAGACTTAAACTTATTGGCTCTACATCCTTTGGTACCTTGGCATTCTTTTTACCATTGGTTACATAGGGGCCATATCTGCCATTCAAAATAGATATTCCCTCTTCTTCAAATAACTTTATTTGTTTTTCAGCATCAGCCTTTTTCTTTTCAGCTACTAACTCTAATGCACGTTCGAGCGTAACAGTGTAAGGATCGTCCTCTCTTTTTAAAGATACGAATTTACCACCATATCGAATGTAAGGACCAAAACGACCTACACTTGCCGCAACTTCCTCTCCTTCTTCTGTCTCGCCTAAAAGCCTGGGTAACTTAAAGAGTTCCAATGCTTCTTCAAGAGTTATCTTATCTAATTTTTGTGCTGGCTGGATAACCTCACCACTGACTGGATCTTTAACTTCACGGCGTAAACCTGCAAATTTTGGTTTATCTTCATCATCTTTAGTCCCAATTTGCGCATAAGGTCCGTAACGTCCAATTCTCACTGAAACTTCTAAACCAGATTTCGGATGATTGCCTAAAACTCTCGCCTGAATAGCCTCTTCTCGAGTTACTTTTTCCTCTTTATCCTGAATTTGGCTGTTGAAAGAATCCCAAAAATTTTTCATTAATGGCACCCATTCTTTTTCTCCTCGAGAGATAGCGTCTAAATCATCCTCAAGTTTTGCAGTAAATTCATAATCAACATAATCACTAAAATGCGCTGTCAAAAAATTATTAACTAATTTTCCAACATCAGTTGGATGAAAACGCTTAGCTTCTACTTCAACGTACTCTCTGTCCCTTAAAGTTGATATAATGTTGGCATATGTCGATGGTCTTCCAATACCATACTCTTCTAAAGATTTAACTAATGATGCTTCGGAGTAACGTGGTGGCGGAGCTGTAAAATGTTGTTCATTTCTTATTTGTTTTAGTTTAACTTTTTCGCCTTCTGTTAGTTGGGGCAGCATTTTTTCATCGTCTTCGCCATTGTCTGAATCATCGACACCTTCAAGATATACTTGCATAAAACCAGGATCAGCTATTGACGAACCATTAGCCCTGAATGAATTACCATCGCCACAGGACATATCAACAGCGACAGAATCAATAGTTGCATGAGTCATCTGACTAGCCATAGTTCTTTTCCAGATCAACTCATACAATTTGAATTGTTCATCTGTCAAACTACCCTTTATGTCGTTAGGCACCCTAGTTACCGATGTAGGTCTTACTGCCTCATGTGCTTCTTGAGCATTTTTAGATTTTTTCTTAAAGACCCTTGGTTCATCTGGTAATGATTTTTTACCATAACGAGAAGAAATAAAATCACGTATTTCTCTTAGCGCCTCTTCAGCAAGATTAACAGAATCGGTTCTCATATAAGTGATTAAACCAACTGAACCTTCGCCGATATCGATACCTTCATACAACTGTTGCGCAACTCTCATTGTAAATTTTGCTGTAAAACCAAGTTTTCTTATTCCTTCTTGTTGCAATGTTGACGTTATGAAAGGAGCAGTAGGCTGACGTTTGCTTTGTGTCTTTTTAACATTTTTTACTAGTAACTCCCCTGTCGACGCCTTTTCAAGAGCAGATTTTATTGATAATGCTTGTTCTGTATTCTCTATAGTAAATTTTTTGATTTTTTCACTGTTAAACTCTGTTAATTTACCTAGAAATTCAGACCCGCCAAATTCTAAATCTGACTCTATTGTCCAATATTCTCTAGCAATAAAGTCTTCTATTTCTTTTTCACGCTCAACGATCATCCTTAATGCTGGTGACTGAACACGTCCTGCAGATAAACCCTTATGTATTTTCTTCCACAGTAATGGAGATAAATTAAATCCAACTAAATAATCAAGAGCACGTCTTGCTTGTTGTGCATCAACTAAGTTTGATGATAATTCTCTTGGGTTATTTATTGCCTCTTGTACTGCGCTTTTGGTTACTTCATAAAATGCGACTCTATGAACTTCCTTATTCTCAAGACAGCCATTTTCTTTTAACAGTTCATGTAGATGCCATGAAATTGCTTCGCCTTCTCTGTCAGGATCTGTTGCTAAATATAGTGTGTCAGCTTTTTTTAGTGCCTTTTTAATCGCATTCACTGCTTTTTCATTTCTTTCGATACCCTCATAAATCATTGCAAAATTATTATCAGGATCGACTGCGCCTTTTTTAGGTAAAAGATCTCTAACATGGCCATAAGATGCCAAAACTTTGAAATCTTTACCCAAATAACTTTCAAGTGTTTTAGATTTTGAGGGCGACTCAACAACTACCAATGAATTTGACATATATAGTTAATCGTTAAAGGATACTAATTTAAAAAATAATTAATTAAGAACAATTTTATTTTGTTCATTTAGTGAACTACATTGCTGACTTTGTCTAAGATAATGTCTTCCATCCAAGCAAATGCCGCTTCTTTTCCTGGTCTATTAAATAAAACCATCAACACAACCCATTTAAGCTGTTGTAATTCTATCGTATCAGTTTCAAGTGCCAACACCCTATCAATAACAAGTTCACGATCTTCAGAATCTAACACGCCAGATTGTTCAAGAAAAATCAAAAAACCCTTACATTCGACATCAAGCCTTTCATTTTCAATGCCACTAAAAACTCTTGTCGATCCAGAGCAAGCATCGCCAACATCAATTTCATCTTTTTTTACAGCAAGTCCTTCCAGCCAATCAATAGCCTTATCAATTTGAATATCAGCAAAACCAGCTTGATTCAGCTGACTTTTTAAATCTTTTTGGTTAGGTATTACCTCAAGCTCCTGCTCAATATAGTGGTCAAATAAATATATGAGTACATCTAAAACTGATTCTTTCATAAGTAATCCATCTCAATTATTAAAGTTTAGACTAAAGAAATATATTTGTTATATCAAATCTATTAAAAATAAAATACTCATAAACTTCTAACTGTATCTAAAACATGTACTGGGCCATTAATTTCCATAACTAGTGCGTAACTTATCTTATCAAAAGTTCTAAAAACCATCATATTGCCGACATACTCTTCTGGTAACAATATAGTTTCTGAGTTTGACTTTCTATTTGCAAATTCCGGAAATCTATTATCAAATTTATTAAAAGCATTTCTAATTCCATTAACTAATTTACTTAGTTCCCGATCAACAAAATGTGTGTCTTCACGTTCAAATTTAATTCTCTTTTCATCTTCCACTGCTATATTTTTTGGTTGGTTTGGGCCTATCGTATCTATTACTTCAAGATTACTTTGATATATTCCAAATACATTGCCTGGTTCTACTCCACTACTTTCGCCAATGTTTAAAACTACGACTTGGTATTGTCCAATTTGTGCTACACCGCCCAATTCTGATATTCCTGTCAACACAGATAAAATATTGCCCTCAAGTTGAGTTTTATTAGAGCTTGGTGTGAATTCAATATTTACTTTTTGATCAGAATTAGGAATTAATCGATCGCCCGTTAAAACTTCCCGATCTACCGAAGTTATTACAGCCGATGCTGGGTCACCTTTTTTTTGCATAATAGCTTGGCCCACATATATTGCTTCATAACCAAGTACTTCATCCTCCTCATCCTTATCTTTTTTCAAATTTACATATGCAGGTCCTTTGCGATAGATAGAATATTGATTCGTTTCCACGTCATCCGACAAACCTCTAATATAAATTGTATTATTTACCGATGCGATTAGATGCCCTTCATAACTTGACACAATGTATGGCCAATCATCCATCTCATCTTCTTCAAAAATTAGCGGCCATTTCAAAAATTGTTGAATAGCATCGACAGGAATGGGTGGTATTGCCTCAGTTTTCTCATAACTCCGCACGGTTGGAGAAAGTTTTACATTTCTACCAGATGTTATCTCCCCTGCCCGTTCAAGGCTTAGAACTGGCTGTCCATCTTGAAAAGTGAGCGCAACTAAATCTCCGGGGTAGATTAAATGAGGGTTTTTTATTTGTGGATTTACTTGCCAAATTTCCTGCCAACGCCATGGTTTCTTTAAAAAACGCGCCGAAATATCCCAAAGCGTGTCCCCTTTGACAACCGTATATTTCTCCGGATGTTCAGGGTTCAGCTCTATTTCGCCTGCATTTGCATAAAAAAATAGCAGCGAAATTACGAATGAAATTAGAATCTTATTAAGCATCTCTGCTACCTTACATAATCTTACGGATGTAGATTATCAAAAAGCTGAGTAAAATGTCAGTAAGATAGTCAATTTGTTTATCTCTCTGATCAAAGAAAACTCATTTTCCTGTATACTATCAGTAAGTTAAATGATTTTTTAGGGCAAAAGTTGCGATGACAATACTTAAAGTTTTGCATTTTCCAGACGAAAGGCTCCGATTAAAAGCCGTTCCAGTCACGGAAATCGGACCGGAAATATGTGTTATTGCCGAAAATATGCTTGAAACCATGTATTCGGAAGGAGGTATTGGCTTGGCAGCAACCCAAGTTAATATACAAGAAAGGATTGTGGTTATTGACCTATCTGAAGATAAAAATGAACCAATAATTCTAATCAATCCTGAAATATTAAAATTGGAGGGAAAGGAAGTTACGCAAGAAGGTTGTTTGTCAGTACCCGATTATTTTGATGTTGTTGAACGTGCAAAAAATATAGAGTTTCGTTACTCCACAATCAAAAATGAAATCATTACAAAAAAAGTTGATGGTCTTTTAGCAATTTGTATACAACACGAAATTGATCATCTAGATGGTAAATTATTCATCGATTACCTATCTCCTTTAAAACGTAATCGTTTAAAGAAAAAAATCCATAAACAAAAAATAGAAAATAATCGTTTTAAAAAATCTGAACGACTCGAAAATAAGTCTCTTAATAAAATACTGTGAGACATCCGAAGTTAAAACTAGCATTTGCAGGAACTCCTGAGATTGCCCGAATAGTTCTTGAATCTATTATTGATTCAGATCAATACAATATTAACGCTATCTTTACTAAACCTGATCGTCCATCTGGAAGGGGACATAAAATTAAACAAAGTGAAGTAAAGATGTGTGCGATTAAAAATAATATTGAAATATTCCAACCGGAAAACCCAAAAGAACTCGAGTCTTATGCTTTAGAAAGTTATGACTTATTATTAGTTGTTGCTTATGGCCTAGTGCTCACACCGAAAATCTTAACAAAGCCAAAATTTGGGTGTATCAATATACATACCTCATTACTACCGCGTTGGCGTGGTGCTGCCCCTATTCAACGTGCTATTGAGGCGGGAGATAAAGTAACTGGTATATCGATTATGAAAATGAATGAAAATTTAGATACTGGTCCTATTTTGAAACAAATCAGTTGCCCGATAAATGATAATGATACAGGTGCTACTCTACATGACAAGTTAGCAAACATTAGTGCAGAACATATAAACGAGACTCTAAAAAAAATTATAACGAATAAACTTATTCCAACTAATCAAGATAATGAAAAAGCTACGTACGCAAAAAAAATTGGAAGAGAAGATGCAAAGTTAGATTGGAATAAACCAGCAATAGAATTGGAAAGAAAAATTCGTGCTTATAATCCGGTCCCTGTAACACATACAAATCTCAAAGGTATTGATATGAAAATATGGGAAGCAAAAATAAAAACTAGCGCAACTAAGTTAAAACCTGGGACCATATTAAATGAAAAATTAACACTGGATATAATGACAAGCCAAGACCTTATTTCTATAACTAAATTACAGTTACCAGGGAAAAAAATAATTTCAGCAAAGGATTTTCTAAATAGTCATACTAACTTCGTTAATAGTAAGTCTTCATAATTAATAAAATAAATATCTTATGTCCTCTCGTATAATTGCCATTGAAATTATCAAAGAAGTAATAGAAAAAAATTTACCTCTAAAAATTGTATTAGATAACAACGAAGCAATTAAAAAAGTAGGAAAGGACGAGTCTTTGATTAAAGAAATAACATTTGGGACATTACGTTGGTATACACAACTCGAATATATTCTTAGTCAGTTAGTTGAAAAACCAATAAAAAATAAAGATCGAACACTTAAATACCTAATAATAATTGGTCTCTATCAACTGATACACATGCGGACTCCTAATCATGCTGTAGTATCCGAAATGGTTGAAGCTTGTACAAAAATAAACATGGAGTGGGCAAAAGGATTAGTCAATGCAGTACTAAGAAGGTATCTTAGAGAATCAAAAAATATACAATATAAAATTTTTGAAAATAAAATAATTAAATTTGCACACCCCGAATGGTTAATTAAGAAAATCAAAGGGGACTGGCCTGAAAATTGGAGGGATATACTTTCCGCAAACAATGAACGTCCGCCAATGTATATTCGTGTTAACAAACTTCGTAATAGTAGAAAAAATTATCTTAATAAACTAAGGAAAGTAGGTATTACAGGGGAAGAGACGAAATATTCGTCTGACGGTATTTTACTTAAAGAACCAACAAATGTTGAAAAGTTACCGGGTTTTTTTGAAGGTGACCTTTCCGTACAAGATCTAGCCGCCCAGCTTGCAGTTGGATTGCTTGACCTTAAACCCAATCACAATGTCCTTGACGCATGTGCTGCGCCTGGCGGAAAAACTTCACATATTCTTGAATCAGAACCAAAAATAAAAAACCTTTTGGCTATAGAAAAAGATAAAATTCGTGCAAGAAAATTACGAAGTACTTTAGATAGAATCGGGTTGCAGGCGAATGTAAGTGAAGAAGATGCTATGAATACTGATAGATGGTGGGATGGGGAAAAATTTGACAGAATTTTACTTGATATACCATGTTCCGCAACTGGGGTTATACGTAGGCACCCAGAAATAAAATTATTGAGAACTGAGGATGAAATAATTGAAATTAATAAATTACAGATGAAACTTTTAACATCACTTTGGAAAACATTAAAAGATAACGGCTTACTCTTATACGCGACTTGTTCTATTCTTAATCAAGAAAACTGTAACTTAATAAAAAAATTTTTAAAAAATCATTCTGAGTGTAGCTTAAAATCAATTACAAAAAAATGGGGAAATGATACTACCTATGGCACACAAATTCTTCCGGGAGAAAATAATATGGATGGGTTTTTTTATGCCTGTCTCGTAAAGAGTGTTAAATGCTAATTAATATAAAAAAAATAAACTTAATTTATATGATTATATTAATGATATTCTCATATGAATTAACATATGCTGCTAATATAAATATAGTTTCGACGAAAACCTACATTGATAATGACATCATTTATTTAGACTCATATTCAGAACTTAAATTGACCAAAGAAGCTTATAAAGCACTACGTCAAGGAATCTCGTTAGAAATGCATACAGATTTTCAATTACTCGAGAAACGTAAATGGCTTTGGAATAAAATTGTGTTTAAAAAAACTTTGGTGCATAAACTCGAACATAAGCCATTAACAGAAAATTTTTTAGTAACTAATCTAAATAATGGAATTGTCAATTACTACAAAAATTTTGATTCTGCTGTTAATGCTATTAGTAAAATATCTAAAATGAAATTATTTGATAAAAATAAATTAAAAAAGAATATAAACTATTCAGCAAGAATTCGTTTATTTCTAAACGTAGACTCATTACCAAGCCCTTTAAGGCCTCGTGCATATTTTTCATCAGATTGGAATATTTCAAGTCAGTGGTATAGGTGGAAAATATGAGAATAAAAAAGGGTAGTAAACTAATAACATTTATAGGGTTATGTTTGTTTGTCTTCATGCTCTCATCACTTTTGATGATGAGTAAAACTTTACAAAACTCAGATTTATTTGATCGTTTCTACTTAGGTTTACTTTTATTTAACACTCTTGGGTTAATTAGTCTTAGTATCTTAATCATACTTAACCTAAAACGCCTTATTCGTCAGTTAAAAAATCAAGTAATTGGATCGCGAATGGCGATTAGAATTGTAATCTTATTCTCGCTACTCTCAGTGACGCCGGTATTAGTAGTCTATTATTTTTCTCTAGATTTTTTACATCGTGGTATTGATAGTTGGTTTGATTTAAGAGTTGAACAGGCGCTTGATGACTCACTTGAATTAAGTCGTCTTGCTTTAGATGTTCGGATGCGGGAACTTTTGAATACAACAGAAAAAATTGCAGAAGAGTTGGGCGAAAAGAATGAATCTGAATTACCATTTTATATCGATCAAATCAGAGAACGCATCAATGCCAATGAACTAACCTTATTAACTAAAAAAGGGGTAATTGTTGTTTCAAGCTCTGAGGATACAAAAAGCCTTGTCCCCGATACACCAGAAGAAACTATACTGCTCCAACTAATGCAAAATAATAGTTACATAGGCTTAGATTTGATTAAAAATAAAGGTCTGCTTATTAGAACTGCTGTAAATCTTCCAGCAGTTGGCATCAGTAAAAAAGAAAAAATTATACAAGCACTGTACCCGATATCAGAAAGAATGAACCAACTTGCTGCTAATGTACAAACATCCTACATAGAGTACCAAGAATTATCGTATCTACGTGAGCAATTAAAATTCAGTTTTATAATAATACTTACCTTAGTCCTTTTATTCAGCGTATTTAGCGCAGTTTGGGCAGCATTTTACTCAGCTCGTACATTATCAGCCCCAATTAAAGATTTAGCGCAAGGAACTCGGGCAATTGCAAAAGGTAATTACAACACAAAGTTACCTGTGCCGAGTAATGATGAGTTAGGATTTCTTGTAGCATCATTTAACGATATGACAGATAAAATATCACAAGCAAGAGATACTGCTAAAAATAGTCAAGAAGAAGCAGAGTCACAACAAATTTATCTTGAAACAATTTTATCTAGATTATCTTCCGGAGTTATAGTTTTAAACAAAAATGGGAAAATAGAAAAATCAAATATCAGTGCAGCTCAAATATTACAAATTGAAATAGACACTTTAAACGAAAAAAACATAAATGATATGGTAAATAAATTTCCAAAATTAAAAAACTTTTTTGAATGCATTTCAAATAATATCAATGAAAAAACTGATGATTGGCGAGAGCAAATAAATTTATCTGAAAAAACAGGCAACCAAATTCTGATGATCAACGGTTCAATACTGACAGGCTACGATAACTTAGTAAGTAAGCATATCGTAGTCTTTGATGAAATTACTGCTTTAGTTCAAGGACAACGAGATGCTGTATGGAGTGAAGTAGCTCGTCGACTCGCGCATGAAATTAAAAATCCACTTACACCGATTCAATTAGCTGCTGAGCGATTGAGAAATAAATATCTCTCGAGTTTAGATTCGAATAATGTTGAGATGCTTGACAGAATGACAAACACAATCATACAACAAGTTGAAACAATGAAAGTCATGGTAAATGATTTTTCTGATTATGCTAGAACGGAGGTTTTTGTAAAAGAAGAAATTGAAATTGTTCGCTTACTAGAAGAAGGTGTAGATTTATTTAGTAACATGCATCATGGTAGCGAAATAGAAACGAATATCGAGGCCAATCTACCAAAAATATATGGTGATGAAAAAAAGCTAAGGCGAGTGTTAAATAATGTTCTCACAAATGCGGTTGATGCCAACGCAATGGGTGATGATAATTCGTTGAAAATAAGTGCTAAAACTCTAAATATTGAGGATAATAAAATAATTGAGATACGCATAATAGATAGTGGGCCTGGGATAGATCCAGCCGTTGAAAGTAGCTTACTTGAGCCTTATATAACAACAAAGGAGAAAGGAACAGGATTAGGGCTTGCTATAGTGAAAAAAATTATTGATGAACATTCGGGTACTTTTTGGCTCGAAAATAATAGAGAACAAAATGGCGCATGCGCTGTAATAAGACTTCCGGTAAATTTATTTAGTTAGTTATATATAAGAAATAAACTAAAATGAGTAAGCGACACATTCTTGTTGTTGATGATGAGCCAGATATTCGAAATCTGGTTCAAGAAATTCTTGAGGATGAAGGATTTAGTGTTAGTGTAGCTGAAAACGCAACAATAGCTCGTCAATCTATCACAAAAACTAGGCCCGATTTAATATTATTAGATATTTGGATGCCAGATATTGATGGTATTACTTTACTTAAAGAATGGAAAAATTCATTTGGCCAAAAAACTCCTATTATTATGATGTCTGGTCATGGGAATGTTGAAACGGCCGTTGAGGCAACACGTAATGGAGCTTATGACTTTATAGAAAAACCACTTTCTACTGCAAAATTATTATTGACAATTAAACACGCTCTAGAAACTTATTCTCTAAAGAGTGAAAATTTAAAATTAAATCAAATTACGATGTCGAAGCTAGAGCCTATTGGTAAAAGTAAAGTAATCAATAATTTGAAATCTCAATTATCGCAAATTGCAAAACATGATGCGTATGTTTTAATGAGAGGTGAATCAGGAACAAATAAGGAACTATTAGCAAGGTATCTTCATTCGCTTAGTTCACGTTCTGATAAACCTTTTTTAACCGTAAATATTTCAACACTAAATAGTGAAAATCCACAAAAAGAGCTATTTGGTTTTGTGGAAAACGATCAAACACAAGAAGGTTTACTAGATAATGCTGCAGAGGGGACATTGTTTATTAACGACATTGGGGAACTCAGTACAAACCTACAATCTTATTTTCTTGATGTATTAAAAACAAAACAATACACACGAATAGGTGGTTCTAAACCTATAAACTTGAATATCAGGGTGGTTGCGGCGACACGTTACGATATCGAACTATTAATAAAGGAAGGTGTGTTTATTGATGAATTGTATTATTTAATGAATGTGTTACCAATAAATATTCCTTCGTTACATGAACATTTCGAAGATATTCCTGAATTGCTTGAATACTATGTAAATCAATTTATAGAGTTTGAATCACTTCCATATAGAAAATTTAGTGTCTCGGCACAAAATCGTTTACGAAGCTATAAATGGCCAGGAAATGAAAGTGAATTGAAAAATCTCGTTCAACGTTTGTTAATCATGGGGACAGAAGAAATAATTAATGTGGATGAAATTGAATCATATTTAAAAAAATCTGAAGTACATGAAAAACAATATAATACTGAAATATTTAATTTAGATCTTCCGTTGCGAGATGCTAGAGAAAATTTCGAAAAAGCATATCTTATGTATCAATTAGAAAAAGCAAATGGTAATGTTAGTAAATTAGCAAATGAGATTGGTATCGAGCGTACACACCTTTATAGAAAACTAAAAACACTGGGAATTAATTTAAAATGAAAATCATTATTCTCGGGGCCGGCCAAGTAGGCTCATCTGTAGCTGCTAACCTTGTAAATGAGGATAACGATATAACCTTGGTTGATGTCAATCCAATAGCGTTACAATCAATTAGTGAACGTTTTGATTTAAGGACAGTTACTGGAGTAGCATCTCACCCCTCAATACTTGAGAAAGCTGGCGCGAAAGATGCCGAAATGATTTTAGCTGTCACAAATTGTGATGAAGTAAATATGATCGCTTGCCAAGTTGCCTATACACTATTTCATACACCAACAAAAATTGCACGAATTAGGGAAATAGAATATTTAAAAAACCACCCTTTGTTTGCCCAAGAAGCGTTACCAGTAGATGTCCTTATTAGTCCTGACAGATTAGTTACAGAACAAATACAACAATTAATAAAGCATCCAGGTGCACTTCAAGTACTCGATTTTGCCGATGGAAAAGTGCAAATGGTTGTTATACGTGCTTCCTATAGTGGTGTTTTAGAAGGACTCTCGCTTCGTCAATTAAAAGAAAGACTTAAAGATATCGAATATAAAATTGCCGTTATCTATAGTAGCGGGAAACCTATAATTCCTAATGCTGACACTGTAATCAAAGCTGATGATGAAATATTTTTTATCAGCTCACAAAAATCAATGGACAAACTTTTACAACACATTCGAATTAAAGACAAACCTCTCAAGAATATTATGATATCTGGTGGTGGTAATATCGGCTTACGTTTGGCTGAATCATTAGAAAATGAATATAAAATAAAGTTACTAGAATTGGACCCAAATAAAGCATCGCGTGCAGCTGAAAAACTAAAAAATACTATTGTATTAAATGGTGATGCTACAGATGAAGAATTATTAGACGAAGAAAATATAGACAATTCTGATGTATTCTGTGCTTTAACTAATGCAGACGAAGTTAACATAATTTCTTCGATGCTTGCAAAACGGCTTGGAGCAAGAAAAGTAATGGCTCTAATTAATCGAGCGGCATATGTAGATCTTGTACAAAGTAATACAATCGATATTGCTATTTCACCTCAACAAGCAACTATAGGTAGTTTGCTTGCACATGTCAGAAAGGGAGATGTTGTAGTCGTACACTCTTTAAGAAGAGGCGCTGCTGAAGCTATAGAAGCTATTGCTCATGGAAACGAATCATCATCTAAAGTAGTCGGGAAAAAAATACAAGATATAGAATTACCAGAAGGAACAACAATTGCAGCTATAGTTCGTGGGGAAGATGTACTAATGGCTAAGAAAAAAATAATAATAGAAACGAATGATCATCTAATTTTGGTTGTATCGGACAAAAAACATGTTAAAAAAGTTGAATCGTTGTTTCAAGTGGACATTACATTTCTGTAAATTAAGATAAACTAAGAGAGAAAATAACCATGCAGCATGCAGTAATTCTCCGAATATTAGGTATTTTACTTTCTCTATTTAGTTTAACTATGATACCGCCGTTAATAATCTCTTTTATTACTAATGATGGTTCAATCTTTGCGTTTTTTCTTGCATTTGTAATTATACTTTTTACTGGTATAGCCTTTTGGCTGCCAGTAAGGAACTTTAAAAACGATTTAAGATTACGTGATGGTTTTTTTGTTGTTGTTCTTTTTTGGGTTGGTCTTGGAATAACGGGTAGCATACCTTTATTATTATCAACTACTCCTAATTTGTCAGTTACAAACGCAATATTTGAATCAATTTCAGGACTTACGACCACAGGAGCAACAATTATTACTGAAATTGATAACTTACCAAAATCAATTCTTTTTTATCGACAAGAACTACAATGGCTTGGAGGTATGGGGATCATTGTTTTAGCTGTCGCGATATTACCCATGCTAGGTATTGGAGGGATGCAATTATATCGAGCTGAAACGCCAGGACCAGTGAAAGATACTAAGCTGACTCCCAGAATTACAGAAACAGCAAAATCCCTCTGGTATATTTATTTAACTATGACTATAGCTTGTGCATTTTCATATTACCTCGCTGGAATGAATTCTTTTGATGCGATTGCTCATAGCTTTTCTACTGTCTCGATCGGTGGATTTTCAACGCATGATCAAAGTATAGGTTATTTTAATAATGGTTTAATTGAGTTAGTGGCAATATTTTTTATGTTAGCTTCAGGTATTAATTTTAGTTTACATTTTCTTGCATTTAAAAATGCAAATCTTAAATCATATTTTGCCGATGATGAATTACGCACATATTTAAAAATATTACTGATTATTTGTATTGTATGCTCTGGTTATAATGTGATTGGGGGTAATTATGAAACTATAAGAGAGGCATTTAGAGATAGTATTTTTCAAACTATTTCCATTGCGACAACAACAGGTTTCACAACAGCTGAATTCCATAATTGGCCAGGATTCATACCTCTATTGCTAATTATTTCTTGTTTTATTGGTGCTTGTGCAGGTTCAACCGGCGGAGGGATTAAGGTTATAAGAGTATTATTGCTTTTTAAACAAGGGATGCGTGAAATAAAAAGACTTATCCACCCTAATGCAATTTTTACTATTAAAATCGGTGATAAACCAATATCTGAACGTATTATTGAAGCAGTATGGGGTTTTTTAGCTGTCTATGTTGTTATATTTACAATCTTACTGCTAGCATTAATGGCAACTGAAATTGACTTTACAACTGCATTCTCAGCTCTATCCGCCTGTATGAATAATCTTGGACCTGGTTTAGGTGAAGTTAGTCAAAATTATTATGCAATTAACAACTTTGCTAAATGGATTTTGTGCTTTGCTATGCTATTAGGTCGACTTGAAATATTTACACTCTTAGTTTTATTTACACCTGCTTTTTGGCGACATTGAATAATAAAATCAAAAATAAATGGAATAAGTACTACAATTCTAATGTAGAAGTATCTACCCGCCCCTCTGATGTTCTTTTTTTTAATCAACACCTATTACCAAAAAACGGTGATGCACTAGACCTTGCCTGTGGATTTGGCTTAAATGCAATATGTCTTGCTGAGAATAGACTACAAGTTACAGCTTGGGA
>CETM01198298.1_pt1 | contig 14335 bp, 11 predicted proteins | sample 361451 | NCBI WGS metagenome assembly CETM01 (sample SAMEA2622690, study PRJEB7988) | marine metagenome | isolation source: saline water (ENVO:00002010), including
TTACATGGTAAACAATTAAGTTATAATAATTATAATGATATTTTTTCTGCATTATTAATCTCAAAATCACTGCCTAAGAACATTGGTACGGTTATAGTTAAACACGCTAATCCTTGTGGAATTTCTATAAACAAAAATAAAATTAAAAGTTATAAACTTGCTCTTGCATGTGATCCAAAAAGTGCATTTGGTGGTATTGTTTGTTGCAATTTTAAAATTAATGAAAAATTAGCTTTAGAATTAAAAAAAGTATTTTTAGAGGTAGTTATTTGTAAAAGTATTGAAAAAAGTGCTTTAAAAATATTAAAAAATAGAAAAAACTTAAGAATTATCGATTCAAGTAAATTAGATAATATTAATTCAAATAGTATTATTTCATATTTTGATAATTTCTTAATTCAAACTTCTGATATACTTAATTTATCAAAATATAATTTTAAAGTTGTATCTAAAAATAAACCAAATGCTCGTACTTTAAAAAGTCTAATTTTTGCATTTAATATTTGTAGATTTGTTAAATCAAATGCAATTGTAATATCTAATTATGATTCAACAATAGGCATAGGATCTGGTCAACCAAGTAGATTGGATAGTTGTGAAATAGCAATAAATAAAATGAAAAAATTTTATAAAAAAAAGTTTGATGATCAAATTATAGCAGCTTCTGATGCATTTTTCCCTTTTGTAGATGGTTTTGAAAAATTAGTTCAAGCAGGTGTTTCTGCAATAATTCAACCTTCTGGATCAATAAGAGATAAAGAAATAATTAATTTTGCGAATAAAACAAATACTATATTGGTTTTCTCAAAAACAAGACATTTTAGACATTAGAAATTTGATCAATTTTTGCAGCTAAAATAAAATCATTTTCAGATAATCCTTCTATTGCATGAGTTGTCACTATAATTTTTGCGTACCCCCATCCAAAAGAAATATCTGGATGATGATTTTCTTTTTCAGAAATTTCTCCAACTTTATTAATAAAAGTTTGACTATCTAAAAAGTTTTTAAACTTAAAATTTTTCTCTAAGCAATAAACTTTTTTTTCATTTGGTTTTACTTCCCATCCGTCAACTTTTTTCTGATATTTATGAATTTCACTTATGTCTAGAGCCGGAACACCACCCTCGCATGGAACACATTTTTTTTCTTTCAAATCTGTCATATTTAATGATTTACAGTTTATCAATAATGCTAAAACAAATCAAGATTGTATTGTACAAAAATAATGTTTAAAAGAAACTTTTTAGTAAATAATAAAATTTAATGAAAATTATAAAAAATATTTTTGTAAATATAATATTCTATATTTTTTTAATATCATTATATATATTTTTTTTTGAATTAATTTCTAGAACAGTTATATCTTCAACTTCAAAAAGTCTTGATATATTTAAATATGGATTTAACAAAAATTTAACTTTTGAAATAGCTGACTTAACAGATTTTGAATTTACAATTAATGATATAAGCTTAGACCAAAAAAAATATTTAGTAGATGACTTGAATAAAAGTGATCAAAATATTAATAGCAATAAAAATAACTTAGTCATTTGGGTATTTGGAGCATCACTTACATATGGTTTTGCATGTGGTGATAATTCTTCTTCATGGCCTGATGAATTATCAAAAAAGAGTCAAATATTAGAAATAAAAAATTTTGCTTTTCCTGGAAAATACAGTGACGATTCAATAAAAATCTTAATTCATAATTATAAAAATAAAAATATTTCTTTACCCGATTTAATAATATGGGCTCATAGAGATGAAGAACTATTATCTATGGTAAGAGGTATAGGTAGGAATAAAAATAAAATACCTGATAAATTTTCGTTTCAAGAATTTAACTCGTCTTACACAACCCTTCTAACTATAGACAAAACACTTAAATCAAATTTTTCTTTTTACGTAGTTTTACATCATATGATTGATAAATTAAAAATTAGATTTGGTGTAGGTGATAATACTTTTGATAGAAAAAAACTTACAGATGACGATTGGTCAATAGCTATTAAAAATTTTGAATTAAATACAACAGAAGCAATTAACTTAGCAAATAAAAATGGCATAAAAAAATTTGCAATTTTGTCACTTTTTGCACATGATGAAGTTAATGGTTGGGGTGCAGATGATATTTTAAAACCATATTTTAAAACATTAAACATATTGGAAAATTACAAAAATGTTAAAATAATCAACACTATTAAATTTCTGTCAGAGGATGAAAAACTTAACCAAGACAATTTTTTTTGTGAAAATAAGCATTTCAATCTTAAGGGGCATAAGCTAATTTCAGATATTGTATACGATGAGTTATTTATAAACTAATATTAAGTTACTATGATTAACAAAGATAGATTAAATTCAATTTTATTAGTTTTTATCTCTATAATATTTACCTTCCTCTTATGCGAAATAATTTTAAGAATAAAACACTCTCTAATTCCTAATTATGATATTGAAATGTGGAGGTATGCAAAAGAGCTTAAAATAAGTGTAGATGATAAAACCATATCACATATTCATAGACCAAATGCGTCTAGTATTTTACAGAACGTTGAGATTACGACAAATAGTTATGGTCAAAGAGACATACAGTATGACAATAATCTTTTGAAAAAACATAGTAGACGTTTTCTAATAATTGGTAGCTCAATTCCTCTTGGATGGGGTGTTAAAAAAGAAGAAACCTATTCCAGTTTATTAAATCTTAAATCACAAAAAAACAAAAAAAATTGGATATTTATAAATGGTGGAGTTGGAAATTATAATTTTGAGAGATATTCCAATAATTATTTAAAAAACTGGAGTAATTTAAATTTTACCGACATAATAATAAACTACTTTGTCAATGATGCAGAGATTTTAGAATATAAAAAAACAAATTTTTTTATCAAACATACTCATTTAGGAGTTGTATCATGGAAATTATTTAATTCGTTTAAGTCTTCTTTAAAAAAAGAAAATTTAGATCAATATTATAAAAAGATTTACGAGGATGAGTTTAAAGGTTTCATTTTACTAAAGAAAGAATTAATTAAATTAAATAATTATTGTAGAAATAATAATATAAAATGCCATTTAATAAATATGCCGGATATTCATCAGTTGAACCCTTATAAACTTAAATTTATTAATAATAAAATGTATAAGTTAACTGAGGAAGTTAATATGAAATATTTGGACTTATTACCAATTTTTGAAAATTTGGATGAGAAATTGTTATGGAATAAATATAAAGATCCACACCCTAACAGTTATGCACATAAATTAATTTCAGATAAAATTTTTCAATATCTAATTAAATGATATTTTCATCATTTGAATTTTTAATATTTTTTGGAATTTTTTTAGTTTTTTTACTCTTATTACCTAATTTTCAAAAAACAATAATTATAACTTTTAGTTTATTTTTTTATTCTTTTTGGAACTTTTATTTTTCTTTTTTGATACTTTATTACTGCTTAATAACTTATTTTTTATTAAAAAAAAATTATTCATTAAAAATTTCAGTTTTTGTAATACTTTTACCTTTAATATATTTTAAGTATTCTTTCTTTTTAATAGATTTAACTAATTTAGAAAAGTTTATATCATTTACATATTTGGGTGAACTACCTTTAGCAATATCATTTATTACTTTTACTGCTATAGCTGTAATTGTAGATAGAAAAAATCAATCTAATGATGATATTAAATTAACAAGCTTAAGTGAATACTTTCTATATTTTCCACAGTTAATAGCTGGTCCTATTTTAAGATTAAATGAATTATTACCTCAATTAAAATTTAAAATTAAATTTAACAAAGAAAATATAAAATTTGGTTTATTATTATTTATAATCGGATTTATCAAAAAAGTTTATTTTGCAGATAATATTGCTGAATTTATTGACCCTTTTTTTGAAAATCCAAATGTTACAAGTAGCGCTGATTTAATTAAGGCGTTTTTATTATTTCCAATTCAAATTTATTTTGATTTTAGTGGATATGTAGATATGGCTCTTGGTGTATCTACTATTTGTGGAATAAGTTTACCTATTAATTTTAATAAACCATATCTCACTCAGTCTTTGACTGAATTTTGGAGAAGCTGGCATATTACTTTATCGAATTGGTTTAGAGATTATATTTACATTCCTCTAGGTGGATCAAAAAAAAATAATTTAATAACAAATAAAAATTTAATTATTACTATGTGTATCGCTGGACTGTGGCACGGAGCAAGTCTAAACTTTATTTTATGGGGTTTTTTAAATGGTATTATACTTTGTTTGGAAAAAATATTTAGTTTTCATAAATCTAAAAGAAGTTTTATTAGGTGTATTGTAAATTGCTTTATAATTTTTAATTTATGGATAATCTTTCGAATTAATGAATTTACTGTAATGTATGATTTTATTATTTTGTTTTATTCAAATATTTTAGAATTTTTTAAATTTGACAATTTATTAACATTATTTTTTGTGCTTATAATGGTTTATAGTCAAAAATTCGATAATTTTTATGCATTAAAAAATTTATCGACTAAAATTAAATTACCGTTTTTATTACCATTTATTTTTGTGGTAATGATTGTAGGTTTTTCAATTTCTTTAGGTCAATCTGAAAAATTTATATATTTTCAATTTTAATCTAATTTAAATTTTTTTGTATAATCTTTTTTTAATACTGATTTTTGGTCTTTTTTATCTAAATAGCAATTTCCAATAACTAATTTTTCTAATTCTGTACCCATAAAACAATTAAAAGCATCCTTAGGTGTGTTAACAATTGGTTCACCTCTAACATTGAAGGAAGTGTTAACTATAACGGGACAACCAGTCTTTTCTTTAAATTTTTTAATTAACTTATAATATTTTTTATTGGTTTCTTTATGTACAGTTTGAATTCTCGCAGAATAATCAATATGAGTTACAGCAGGAATTTCAGATCTTTTGATGTTAAGTTTTTCTATACCAAATAATTTGTCTTGATCTTCGGTTGTTTCTAATGTTTTTTGTTTTTGTATATTTGTAACTAAGAGCATATATGGACTATCGGTGTCAAGATCAAACCAATCTGATAGATCTTCTCTTAAAATTGATGGTGCAAAAGGTCTAAAACTCTCTCTGTATTTGACTTTTAAATTTAAGTTTTTCTGAGTATTTTCAGATCTTGGATCTGCAAGAATTGACCTTGCACCTAGTGCACGAGGACCAAATTCCATTCTTCCTTGAAACCAACCTATCGCATTTCCATTGGACAAATCTTCAGCTGTTCTTTCAATCAATTCATCATCTTCTAATACAATAAAATTTGCTCCGATATTTTTTAACTGTATTTCAATTTCATTTTGCTCATATTCAGGACCTAAGTATGAACCGTTCATGTTATCAGTTGAAACAACATTTCTAGGATTATTTTGTTCTAAGTGCCACAAAGCTAGAGCTGCACCCAAAGATCCTCCTGCATCACCTGCTGCAGGCTGGATCCAAATATTTTTAAAAATTTTTTCTTTTAATATTTTACCATTTGCAACACAATTTAAAGCAACACCTCCTGCCAAGCACAAATTATTTGAACCATATTCATTTTTTAAGGATCTTGCTAATCTAATCATAATTGTTTCTGTTACTTTTTGTATTGAGCAGGCTATATCCATATGAAATTGAGTTAAATTTTCAGTTTCAGGGTTTCTAGGTTTATTACCAAATAATTTATTAAATTTATCATTTGTCATTGTTAAGCCAGTAGCATAATTAAAATAAGATTGGTCAAGCCTAAATGTTCCATCTTCCTTTATGTCAACTAGTTCATAAATTTTATCTACAAAGTTTGGTTTACCATATGGAGCAAGTCCCATTAACTTATATTCACCACTATTAACTTTAAATCCAATATAATATGTAAATGCAGAATATAATAAACCCAGAGAATGTGGAAAATGAATTTCTTTTTTTATTTCAAGTGAATTCTGTTTCCCAACTGCAACTGTAGTAGTCGCCCATTCACCAACTCCATCTGCAGTTAAAATGATTGCTTCTTCAAATGGAGATGGAAAAAATGCACTCGCAGCATGACTTAAATGATGCTCTGAAAAAAACATTTTTTCAGTATTTTTAAAGTTAGAGTCGTGTTTTTTTAATTGATTAAATAAGAATTTTTTTTGAAATAATTTTTCATTGATCCAGATTGGAATAGCTTTGCAAAATGACGTAAAACCCTTTGGAGCAAAAGCAACATACGTTTCCAAAAGTCTTTCAAATTTTAAAAATGGTTTTTCGAAAAAGATAATTTGGTCTACTTCGTTGAGTTTTAAGCCTGAATACTTAAGAACAAATTCTATTGCATTAAATGGATAACTTGCATCATGCTTAATTCTGGTAAATCTTTCCTCTTGAGCTGCTGCAATTATTTTTCCATCTACTAAAATAGCAGCAGCACTATCATGGTAAAAAGCAGAAATACCTAAAATTGATTTCACTAAAAAATTGTATAAATAAATGGAGCTATAGCAGATCCTTGCGTAAGAACAATTAAACCACCAAATAATACTAAAATAATTATTATAGGTAGAAGCCAATATTTTTTTCTTACTTTTAAAAATTCTATAAATTCTTTTAAAAAACTCATTTTAAAATTGATTTTTCATTTTACTTTTTAGACCTTTTTTTTCCATCCAATAACTTTTATTTTTATTGAATTTTAAATTTAGTAAATCTCTACCCAAAATTCTCATAATAAAAGAAGTAGGAGTAACAACAAAAAAAAATATTATTCCCATAATAACAGGGGAAATTACTTTTCCAAGAATTAAACCAAATTTAAACCAAATTGAATTCAATGGGTTTAAGATTTTTGAGTTTAATAAACCCAAAATAAGAAAAATTAAAGATATTATTAAAGACCAAAGTCTTACATCACCATTTTTTAAAACTGGATAAATTGAAATTAATAAGAAAACAGTAAAAAAAACTAGTCCAAAACTTTTGTTAGAAGATCTATTTTTTATCTGCATACTTTTTTTTAAACTTTGGAGCGGGCAAAGGGGGTCGAACCCTCGACCTTCTCGTTGGCAACGAGACGCTCTACCACTGAGCTATGCCCGCTTTTATTTTTTTATTATAATTATTGCGTTTTTTTTTATCAAGAAATAAACACTTAAAGTAATTTTTTTTCTTCTATATATTTTTTTAAATTTATATATATATCGTTTAAAACATTATCCCAGTTATTAAAGTTATTTTGCTCATATTCTACTAGTTTTTTGTAAAAGGCTGGCTTATTATATTTCCACCATCTCCATTCTTTATTAAACGAGAACATTCCCCAAGTCAGTTTTTCTAAAGTTGAAGACAAGTGAAGTATTGATGTATCTGTTGAAATTACTAAATCTAAATTTTTAATTATCGCAGCAATTTCTAAAAAATTATTATCTCCTAAATGCTTTACTTTCGAATTCATGAAATATTTTTTATCTCTCTCCCAAATATCTTTCTGTAGACAAAAAAAATCACAATCTAAACTGAGAATTTTATTTAAATTTTTAAATTCTAAAGATCTGAATGGTTCATTTACACCATGTAAACTTCCACTCCAAGTTAAACCAACTGTTAAATTTTTAGAGTTAATTTTATTTTTCCATTTTAGTAATTTATCATCATCAATTTTAAAAAGTATTTCTTCTTTTTTTTCTGTATTAGAATTAAAAAAAGTATTTAAAGAAGCAAAACTAATTTTATAATTACAATCAGAATTTAAATTTGAACCTTTTTTAAATACTTTAAGATTCAATATGTTTTTTCGAAATAGACTTAAAGCACTTTCTCTAACCTCAATTCTTATATCTTTACATATTTTATTTAAGGAAAATAAAAATTTGGAAAATTGTATTGAATCCCCTATACCCTGATCCTCATAAACTAATATTTTTTTTTTTTTTAAATTTTCTCCTTTCCAAAATGGAATATTTAGATAATAATTATCCTTAATCTGTATACTTGAATTGTAAAGCTCCCATCCAGATTTAAAATCTCCTTTTTTAAGTAAATTCATAGAGTGAATTAATTTAAGTGTGTTGTGACTAGTATTTGAATTATAAATTTCTTCAATAAGTTTGTATGAATTGTCAAACTCTCCCAGATTAGAATAAATTAATGATAAACTTATATGTGAACCAATATCATTTTTATTTTTTTTACAAAAATCTTTTAAGATATTTTTAGCTTCTTCATACTTTTTGGAAAAAAACAATAATTCAGCTTTATTAATATAATAAATATTGTTTTTTAATTTTAATTTATCAGATTTTTTTTGATATTTTTCAGCTTTTGAAAAATCTCTTTTTAATATTAGAGATCTAATTAAATTATTAATAGTTAAATAATTTGAAGAACTTATTTTTAAACATTCATAGAAGTATTCTTCGGCTTTTAAATAATTTTTTTCTTTGATATAAATATTTCCAATATTATTTAGTATTATCTCTTTGTTATAGCCAAGTTTAATAGTATCATGATATTGTTTTATAGCTTTTTGATACTGATGATTTTCACTTAAAAAAAAAGCAAAATTAAAATTTAGTTTTAGATTATTTTGGTCATATTTTAAAGCTGTTGTAATTATTTTTATGGACTCGGAAAAATTTTTGTTACTAAAATAAGCATTAGCTAAATTTGAATATGCTTCTATATAATCTTTTTTATTTTTTATAGATTTTTTAAATTGTTCTATCGCCTCATTAATATTATTTAAATTAATATAAATTATTCCTTTTAAATTATTTAAAATATATAAATCATTGTTTTCTGAATAACCTTCACACAATTGAAGTGCTTTTTTATAATTTTTATTATTTATCTCATTAATAATTTTTTTAAAATTTTCAGACATCAAATATCTTTAAAAAGATCATTGAATTTTTTGAATTTGAGACTTGATTTTAAAGAATCTTTATAAATTGGTCTTCTGCTTTGATTTATACTAACAGTTTTAATTGGATTTTTGCTTTTATGATGCTCAAGGCACTCACTCTCAAAATTTAAGTCGCAGAAATTTAGTAGATTTTTAATTTCTTTTTCTTGATCTAATACTAAGTCTTCATAATTAATTTCATAAATTTTACCATTAAATTTTTCATTCCAAAAATTCATCATTTGTTTATATATTTTTACATACTTTTGAATATTTTTTACATCATATGTCCAATCAGTTCTATTGCCACCAAACAAATTTTTGTAAATTGATAAGCAATTATCTTTTATATTTCTTTTTATATGGATAATTTTTGAATTTGGAAAAAGAGTTGATATGAATCCAATCCAGAAAAAATTTGATGGTGCTTTGTCAATTTTAATTTTATTCAAATTAAAGTAATCATAATTTTTACCAAGTTTTAAAGAAATATCTCTTAAATTTTCTAGTTTAATTATATTATCATCAATTAAATTATTTAAAAAATTATCATTAACAAAATTTTTAAAAAAGAATATATTTAGTACAATAGATTCTCCTACACCATATGTTTCTGAATGAGAGGATAAAATTTGATGCAATAATGTTGTTCCAGATCTTGGAAGACCAACTATAAATATTATTTTTTTTTTATAAAAATCATTATTTAAAATATTTTTAGTTTCTATATTTGAAAAAAATTCTTTATTTTTTTTTAAAAATAACTCCTCATATCTAAGAGGATTATCATTAACTAATTTGTTTCTTTCCTTATTTGCTATTTCAATATATTTAAAAGAATTTTCATAATCTTTTTGATCCTCATATGATTTTGCCATTGCAAAAAGTAAAGGATATTTATTTAGTTTATCAAATTTTTTATTTTTTATTTTTTCTAAAATTATTTTCTGATGTTCTTTCGTTTTAGAATAATTAATTATATTACTTAATCTATAATCTGCAGCAAATAATTCTGGTTTTTTTTTTGATACCAATGATAAGTATTCCTCAGCTTTTTTAAATTCACCAATTATAGAATACGTGTTTGCTAGTCTCATAATTACATTTTGAAAATCATTATTTTTTTTATAAATTTTTTCAAAAATAGAAATAGCTTCTTTAAAATTATTTTGCTCAATTTTTAGTTCAGCGTAATTTAGATGCGCAAACAAATTTTCTGGTTCTATTTCCAATACTTTTTTTAATAATTCTTCTGATTTTTGTAGATCATTAATTAATCTGGTTATTCTTGCTAAATTGACCAATGCGAAAATATTTTTGGGATCTATTTCTATTGATTTTTTATAAATAATTTCTGCATCATAGATTTTATTTTTCTTTTCCAACGAAGAGCCAAGAATATTAAAAAAAATCGGAATTTTTGGATATTTTTTTGTTAATATTATTGACCTCTTAATTACTTCATCGGTATTATCCATTTTTGTTAAGATATTTAAATTATTAATTTCTGACTTAATTAATTCTAAATTTTTATCCATTTTAGTAGTATATTATCAAATAATAATTAAATAAAATTTAATGAAAAATAAAACTGATGATTTACCTGGAAAAATTCCTATTTTTCCACTATCTAATTTTATAATTTTTCCAAGGACAACTGTGCCTCTAAATATTTTTGAGCCTAGATATATTGATATGATTGATGATGCAATGAAAAGCAACAGAATAATAGGTATGGTACAACCAAAAGAAAAAGAACAAAGTATTCCAACACTATATGAAATTGGATGTGCTGGAAGAATAAAAAGCTTTAGCGAGACAAACGATGGAAGATATCTAATAGTTTTAGTTGGAATTAGTAGATTTAAAATAGTTGAAGAAATAAAAAATCAAAAACTTTACAGGGAATGCTCTATAAATTTTAAAGATTTTTATAAAGATTTGGAAGAAAAAGATGAAGAAATTAAATTTTCTGATCTTGAACTTATATTCAAAAAACTTAAATCTTTTTTTACTAAAGAAGGATATATAATTAATTGGAAAGAACTTGAAAAACAAAGTTTAGACCAAACAATTAATACTCTTGCTATGGCCTCTCCTTTTTCCTTGGAGGAAAAACAAGCACTTTTAGAAACAATAAGTTTAATTGACAGAAAAAAAAAATTTGAAAAAATTTTGTCTACATATGCAGTAGATAACTTTTACAATAAAACTATTCAGTAATTAGAAAAAAAACCCTTATCAGCTAATTTCACTGTGTAATTTTTAAATAAGTTGTTGGATTGAAGTAATGTAAATAATTTTTTTGAATATTTTTTTCCAAAATTATTATCAAACTTAAAAAACTCATAAATAAAATCTATAGCACTTGAAAATATATAATTATAATGTTTTGTTTTTTTTTGAAAATCAATTAAAATTGAATTATCTAAGGGTAAACCAAGATTAATTTTAGTATCTATTAAATATAACAATATTTTCATATCCCTAATTGTCATATTTAAACCTTGACCAGCTAGTGGATGGATTTTGTGTAAATTATCTCCAAAACATAGAATATTTTTAAAATAGTAATTTTTTAATATTGAACTTTTCAATTTAAATTTTTCAAATTTTGAAAACGATTTTATTTCATATTTTTTATTATAGTTTGTAATTAAGTCTTTAATCTTAGAATCTGAGAAAATATTAGTTTGATCAATAACTGAAAAAACAATTGAAGTTTTATTTTTTGAACACGGTAAAAATGCTAAAGGTCCAAATTTAGTAAATATCTGTTGAGCTGTATTATTTTTGCAGGTGGAGTGATCTATAATAGATGAAAATGCAGTGCTATTATAATCTTTTTCAATTCTTTTTGAAAAAATATTTTTCGATATTTTGTTTTTATCATTAAAATTAAAAATTAAATTAAAATTATTTTTTTTTGTCAAAATAGAATTGTAAAAAGATGATTTTTTAATTTTAATTTTTTTAATGAATTTATTTTTTTTTACAATATTATTTAAAAGTTGAACCATATCTTTATACTTTATTATAGAAAAAATCTTATCGTTGTTTTCTCCAAAATTAAGTATTCTATTATTTTCTGTGTCATTGAAAATTTCAATTTTATCTATTGGCCAAGAATATTTTTTGAGATTAATTTTTTCATTTGATAAAAAGTTTGAGTTCTCTTTTGTTATACCTAAGGTTCTACTAATTATTTTTTTTTTAGGTTGGTCTTCTTCATAAATAAATACTCTAATTTTCCTATTAGCCAAAAGGGTCGCTAATATTAAAGTAGATATACCATCACCAATTAAACAAATATTCATAAACAAAATTTAATTTTAACAATAAATATTAAATGATACAAAGTTACAAAATAGATTTTTAAAAAATGGATATAAAAAGCTTAAGTAAAAAAAGCATTGATTTTGCTGTAAAAAGAACAGCTGAAATTATTGGTATTTTTTTAATTGTAGCGTCATTTTTGCTTTTTATTGCCTTATTTAGTTATTCACCTGAAGATCCAAATTTTATTTTTACTGAGAATATAAACACAAAAAATTTATTAGGATCTAAGGGTAGTTTTGCATCAGATTTATTATTCCAATCCATTGGGATAATTTCATTTTTATTGTCTTTTACAATATTTTTTACTGGAATTAATTTAATTAGAAATAAAAAATTTTTAATTATTGTTGAAAATTTTTTTTATTCAATAATCTATATTATTTTGGGATCTTTTTTTTTTACAACATATTATCCAAACTCTTTCTCACTTTCAATTAATGGTAATGGAGGATTTGTTGGAGTTTTTTTTGAAAATACATTTTTTTCATATTTGGTAAATTTTAATAAAGAATTATCTTTCTACATAATAGCCAGTTTTATTATTTTTTTATTTTTAGTAAGTATAAACTTTAGTATTTCTTATTTAAGAAAATTATTAAGTATGATTTTTTTAAGTTTTAGTAAGATAAAAAAAAGTGAAGATAAAAAATTTGAAAATGTAGAGCAAGATTTTGAAATAGAAACAAAAAATGAAGAAAAGTTAGTTCAAGAGGATTTACCTTTTGATAAAAGAACATCTGTAACTCAAGTTAAATACAAGTTTAAATTACCTTCAATTGATTTTTTAAAAAAACCCAAAAGATCTGATAGGGAAAAGAATTTATCTGAAGATAAAGTAGATGAAAAAACTTTGGAAAAAATACTTCTAGATTTTGGTGTTGAAGGAAATATAAAGAAAGTAAGTCATGGTCCAGTTGTAACTTTAAATGAATTTGAACCAGCTGCTGGTATTAAAGTTTCAAAAATTATAAATTTAGCTGAAGATATCGCAAGAAATACAAGTTCAGAATCTGCAAGAATAGCAACAATTCCTGGAAGTAGTACTATTGGAATTGAGCTTCCTAATTTGTCTAGGGAAAATGTTTATCTAAGTGAAATAGTATCAAATACAAATTTTTTAAAAAAAGAAATAAAACTTCCTATAGCTCTAGGAAAGAGTATTTCAGGTATTCCAGTGGTTGGAGATTTAACATCTATGCCTCATTTATTAATTGCTGGAACTACTGGGTCAGGTAAATCAGTTTGTATTAACACAATAATTTTATCGTTACTTTACAAGCATACACCTGAAAAATGTAAATTTATTCTTATTGACCCTAAAATGTTAGAACTTTCGACTTATGAAGGTATACCTCATCTATTGTGTCCTGTTATTACTGAAGCAAAAAGAGCTGCTTCTGTTTTGGGTTGGGTAGTTAAAGAAATGGAAAGTCGTTACAGATTAATGACTAGAGAGGGAGTAAAAAATATTGATGGATATAATTCAAAACATAAACTTCCTATGCCTTACATAGTTGTTATTGTTGATGAAATGTCGGATTTAATGCTTGTGGCTGGAAAAGAAATAGAAGGGTATATTCAAAAATTATCTCAGATGGCAAGAGCAGCTGGAATTCATATCATAATGGCCACTCAAAGACCAAGTGTCGATGTTATAACTGGTACAATAAAAGCTAATTTTCCAACAAGAATATCTTTTCAAGTTACGTCAAAAATAGATAGTAGGACGATTTTAGGAGAACAAGGTGCTGAACAACTTCTGGGTAAAGGTGATATGCTTTATATGTCCTCTGCAAATAAAATAGTAAGGATTCACGCTCCATTTGTTTCTGAAAGTGAAATAGAAAAAATAAATAATTTTTTAAGATCTCAAGCTGAGCCAGATTATGTTGATGAAATACTTAATTTTGCAGATGAAAAAGAAACTGGAACAAGTTTATCAGATAATAACAACCAAGATGAACTTTATAATACAGCTTTAGATATAATTAAATCTGAAGGAAAGGCATCTACTTCGTTTTTACAAAGAAAGTTGCAAATTGGATATAATAGAGCCGCAAGAATAATTGATATGATGGAGGCAAATGGTGAGGTTAGTAAA
>CETM01185032.1_pt1 | contig 14315 bp, 15 predicted proteins | sample 361451 | NCBI WGS metagenome assembly CETM01 (sample SAMEA2622690, study PRJEB7988) | marine metagenome | isolation source: saline water (ENVO:00002010), including
GAAACAGTTAGAGCCTTGACTGAATACTCCCATCTTGTTAGAAAAGCCCTGTCTAAAAGGCTAGACATTAAGTTTCTTCCTAAACTCACATTTGTTGAAGATAACTCTTTTGAATACGCTGAAAAGATTGAGAAAATTATAAAAGAAATAAAGATAAATGATACAGAAAAAAAAAGATACAATTAAGTCATTAGCTACACACAACAAAGATGTGGGATCAACTGAAATACAAATAGGATTATTAACTAATAAAATATCCAAACTTTCCGATCATTTCAAAAAATTTAAAAAAGATAAACACTCAACCCTAGGGTTGACTAAATCAGTCAATAAAAGAAAAAAACTTTTAAATTATTTAAAAAAGAAAAATCAAGAATCTTATTTAAAAGTTATCAAACAACTTAATATAAGGAAATAATGTTTAAAATTTATAAAGAAGAAGTTACAATTAATGGAAAAAAAATCGTTCTTGAAACTGGAAAAATAGCAAGACAAGCAGACGGAGCTATTATTGCTACTTGTGGTGAAACAGTAGTAATTGCAACAGCAGTGGGAGCAAAAAAGATTAATGATGGTCAAGATTATTTTCCTTTATCAGTTAATTATCAAGAAAAATATTATGCTGCAGGAAAAATTCCGGGTGGTTATTTTAAAAGGGAAGCTAGGCCAACTGAGGCAGAAACTTTAATATCAAGATTAATAGATAGACCAATTAGACCATTGTTTCCGTCCAGTTTTATGAATGAGGTACAAGTTTTGCCAACTGTTTTGTCATATGATGGAGAAAATCAACCAGATGTACTTTCTATAATTGCCTCTTCTGCTGCTCTTGCAATATCCGGTCTGCCATTTAAAGGACCAATTGCAGCAAGTAGAGTTGGATATAAAGACAATAAGTTTTTACTAAATCCTTCTACTAGCGAATTAAAAGAGTCAAAACTTGATTTAGTTGTAGCAGGTACAAAAGATGCTGTTTTAATGGTAGAGTCAGAGACCTCAGGGTTAACTGAAAAAACTATGTTAGAAGCTGTTAAATTTGGTCATGAAAATTTTGTATCAATTATAAATGCTATAGAGTCTCTCGTAAAAAAGGCAGGAAAACCAAAGTGGGAGGTAGAGGAAATAGATCATTCTGATTTAAAAAAGAAAATTACTACCACTTTCGAAAAAGATTTGAGAAAAGCTTTTAACGAGATAGATAAGAAAAAAAGATCGACAGCAATTTCAGAAATTAACTCTAAATGTAAGGAATTATTTGCAGAAGATGAAGCTGTGACTGAGAACCAAGCAATGGCTCAACTTAAATCTTTAGAAAAAGATATAGTCAGAACAGCCATTTTAAAAGATAAAAAAAGAATTGACGGTAGAGGTTTATCAGATGTGAGGCAAATTAAATGTGAAGTAGGAGTTTTACCAAGGGCCCATGGGTCTGCTTTATTTACCAGAGGTGAAACACAAGCGCTTGTAGTCACTACTTTAGGAATGACAGATGATGAGCAAAGACTTGAAAGTTTAGATGGTATGCAGAGATCAAACTTTATGCTTCATTACAATTTTCCACCTTTTTCAGTTGGGGAGTGTGGAAGAATTGGAACCGGAAGAAGAGAAATTGGTCATGGGAAACTAGCTTGGAGAGCTATTCATTCATCATTACCTCAAAAAGAAAATTTTCCTTATACAATTAGAGTAGTTTCTGAAATTACAGAGTCAAACGGGTCGTCCTCAATGGCAACAGTGTGTGGAACTTCTTTGTCTTTAATGGATGCTGGAGTTCCAATTAAGGAACCAGTAGCAGGTATAGCAATGGGCTTGATAAAAGAAGGTGATAATTTTTCAGTGCTGTCTGATATTTTGGGCGATGAAGATCATTTGGGAGATATGGATTTTAAAGTGGCTGGAACTAAAGAAGGTATTACTTCTCTTCAAATGGATATTAAGATTACAGGAATAACATTTGAGATTATGGAAAAAGCTTTGAGTCAAGCAAAAGCAGGGAGAGAGCATATACTTTTGGAAATGAATAAAGCTATAAAAACTTCAAGAAAAGAATTTTCAAAACATACTCCAAAAATGGAAACCATCAAAGTGGATAAAAAAGATATTGCTACAGTCATAGGAAAAGGTGGAGCAACAATAAGAGAGATTGTAGAAACATCGGGCGCAAAAGTTGATGTAAAAGATACAGGTGAAGTTACAGTTGCAGCACCAGACGAAGAGTCAAGAAATAAAGCAATCGAATTTATTAAGAACTTAATTGCTAAACCAGAAATGGGAAAAATTTATAAAGGCAAGGTTGTAAAGATAATGGAATTTGGGGCTTTTGTGAACTTTCTAGGTAAACAAGATGGACTTGTGCACATCTCAGAGCTTGCATCTAAAAGAGTGGCAAAGGTAGCAGATGTTGTTAAGGAAGGTGATGAAGTTTCAGTAAAAGTGGTAGGATTTGATAGAGGTAAAGTAAAACTCTCTATGAAACAAGCAGCTGTTTAGTAAAATAGTTTATCAAAAAATCTTAGACTTTATATTCAAAATTTTGAGACTCCTCATTAACTTGAAGTTCATAAGCCCCGTTACGTAAATGGAAATTTCTAGCCATATCTGTTAATGGTGACAAAGTCACTAGGCGATTCAAATGATTTGATTGTTTGATCTTTTTAAAAACTTCCTTCACAATAAGTTTTCCGCCACCCTTTTTTTTGGACCAAACAGTGTAAGCAACAGCAATTTTTCCTACATTTCTATCTCTTAAAGCGCTTTGTAAGTAAGCATCTTTAGTCATTAAATCTAATTCTTTAACTGTTTTTGGAATGTCATTTGTGTATCCGAAACACATTATAGCGCATATATCCTTTTTGTATTTTACTCCATATATTTTTCGGCCATAACTAGTTCTAAATTTTATATCTAATTCTGGTCTTACAGGGTCTTCTTTTATATCACATGAATGTAGTTCAATTAATTCAGCACCTTTTATCCAATCAAAAAAGTCTGATATTTTATCTTTTACTTTTATATTTAAATCCATCATCAACTTAAAATTTTATCTCCAGTTACACTCATGAAGATTTACGATTTTATCAGTTCAGGTAATATTTTTTGGATTTGGCATCCCAACTTTATTGTATCCGGCATCGACATAATGTATCTCGCCCGTCACACCAGCCGCTAAATCACTAATTAAGTATAAAGCAGAATTACCAACATCATTTATATCAACATTTCGTTTTAAAAAGGAGTGATCTTCGTTCCATTTATATAAAAATTTAGCATCACCAATAGCTGAGGCAGCAAGTGTTTTTATTGGACCAGCACTTATAGCATTTACTCTTATCTTTTTTGATCCTAGATCTCTTGCAATATATTTAACACTTGCCTCAAGAGCTGACTTGCATACACCCATTACATTATAATTGGGAATTGCTTTGGTTGACTCATAGGTTAATGTTAATAAACTTCCATTGTCCCTCATAATCTTAGATGCCTCTTTTGCTACTTCAGTAAATGAAAAACAAGAAATCAACATGCTTTTTAAAAAATTTTCTCTAGTAGTATTTAAATACTCTCCAGACAATTCTGATTTATCCGAAAAAGCTATTGCATGCACCACAAAATCAATTTGGCCCCATTTAGATTTTATATTCTCAAAAAGTTTAGCTATTTCCTCTTTTTTTTCTACATCGCAACTAAAAGTTACATTAGAGTTTAATTTTTGGGCAAGAGGAATTACTCTTTTTTTTAAAGCTTCTCCTAAATAGGTAAATGCTAGTTCTGCTCCTGCTTCTGAAAGTTTTTGTGAAATACCCCAAGCAATCGAGCGTTCATTTGCAACACCCATTATTAGACCTTTTTTTCCTTTCATCAAATTCATTTTTGTACCTTTTCAAAAACTAAAGTAGCGTTTGTTCCACCAAATCCAAAACTATTTGACATAACAGATTTTAATTCAACGTTTTTTTCAACCTTAGTTATAATTGGATATTTTTTTGCCTCTTCATCCATATCTGCAATATTTGCAGAAGCAGCTATAAAATTATTTTTCATCATTATCAAACTGTAAATGGCCTCGTGTACTGATGTAGCACCCAGTGAATGACCAGCTAATGATTTTGTGGAACTAATTTTTGGTTTATAATCGCTGAAAACCTGACCTACTGCTTTTAACTCTGTAATATCACCTACAGGTGTAGAGGTACCATGAGTATTTATATAATCGATTTTATTTTTAGATGATTTTAAGGCCATTTTCATACATCTTACTGCACCCTCACCTGATGGTGCTACCATATCATAACCGTCAGAAGTTGCTCCATATCCCGTGAGTTCTGCATAAATTTTTGCACCTCTAGCCTTTGCATGTTCGTATTCCTCCAAGACTACTACACCACCACCCCCAGAAATTACAAAACCATCTCGAGTTTTATCATAGGGTCTCGATGCTTTCTCGGGAGTGTCATTATATTTAGATGATAACGCTGTCATAGCGTCAAACATAGCTGTCATCGCAAAATGAACTTCGTCACTCCCACCTGCAAAAATAATATTTTGTTTACCAAGTTGTATTAATTCCATAGCATTACCAATACAGTGTCCACTTGTTGCGCATGCGGAACTGATTGTGTAATTAACTCCTTTAATTTTAAAAGGAACAGCCAACGTTGCCGACGCGGTACTCGACATAGTTCTTGGCACTACAAAGGGCCCCATTCTTTTGGGACTTTTCTCTCTAGTTTTATCAGCTGCTAAAATTACGTTTTCAATAGAAGGTCCGCCAGAGCCCATAATCATTCCAGTATTAATATTACTAACATCTTTTTCATCTAAACCAGAGTCTTTAACAGCTTCTTGCATTGACACATAATTATAAGCTGAACCAGGGCCCATAAATCTAATAAATTTTCTATCAACATGATCTTCAAGTTTTATATTTGGTTTACCATGAACATTACTTTTTAAATTATACTCTTTGTATTCTTCGGAAAAGGAAATTCCAGACTTCGAGTTTAACAAAGATTTGTAAACTTCATCTTGATTGTTACCTAAACAAGACACAATACCTAATCCTGTAATTACCACTCTTTTCATGACTTAAATAACCCTACTTTTAAATTTTCTGCTTTATAAATTATTTTACCATCAGCGCTCAGTATACCATTAGCTAATCCAACAACAGCACCTTCTTTTTTTAAAATTCTTTTCATATTTATTTCATAAGTGGCCATTTTGACTTTTTTTAGAACTTCTCCAGTGAATTTAACAGAGTTTACCCCTAAAGCCCTACCTTTACCTGGTTCGCCTACCCATCCCAGGTAAAATCCTACCAATTGCCACATTGCATCTAAACCAAGACAACCTGGCATAACCGGATCATTTTGAAAATGACAATCGAAAAACCACAAATTATCCTTAATATCTAATTCTGCTTTAATAAATCCTTTTTTGAATTCTCCAATATCTTTTTTTATTTCGGTAATTCTGTCAAACATTAACATAGGAGGCAAAGGAAGCTTTGCGTTACCTTCTCCAAACAGGTCTCCTTTTCCACACGAAATTAATTCCTCATAATTGTAACTATTTTTTTGCATAGAATTAGCTTAATGTTTTTACTTGATTTATATATAATTTTATATAAATAATTATGCAATATAACAACAAAAGCGGCTCTTTATGAACCAAAAAAAAGAAATTGTAAATAGATTAAGAAGCTCAGGTCTTAGGCCCACTAAACAAAGAATTTTGATAGCTAAAAAATTATTTGAGAGAGAAAAGACTTTTCATTTTACAGTTGAAACATTAAATAAAGAAATTAATCACAAAGGTAATGAAAAAGTTTCTTTAGCCACAATTTACAATACTGTTGAGGCATTTACAAAAGCTGGTCACATTAAAGAAATTTTGACAAGTAGAAGTAAAAGCTATTTCGATACTAATATGCGATCTCATCATCACTTTTATGATGAAGAAACAAAAGAACTTACTGATGTTGATTATGACGAAGTTAAACTTAGTAAGATACCCACTCCTCCAAAAGGAAAAAAAATTAAAAATCTTGAAGTTGTAATTAGAGTTCAAAAGTAAATTTTTTATTGACTTCCTAGTTTAGAATTATTATAAAGTAAGAAAATAATCATTAAATTGAGGTATGAGCGTAGACTTTAAAAAAAACGGATCTGGAAAATGCCCTGTGATGCACGGTAGCATGACTGAGCAATCAACACCTGTTCATTGGTGGCCGAAGAATCTTAATTTAGATATTTTACATCAGCACGATACTAAAACTAATCCAATGGATAAAAATTTTGATTATAAAAAAGAAGTAAAAAAATTAAATTTTAAAGGTATTAAAAAAGATTTACTTAATCTAATGACCAACAGCCAAGAATGGTGGCCCGCAGATCTTGGGCATTACGGTGGCTTATTTATTAGAATGGCTTGGCACTCAGCGGGAACATACAGAATCGCAGATGGTCGAGGTGGTAGCGGAACTGGTAATCATAGATTTGCTCCACTTAACTCGTGGCCAGATAATACTAATTTAGATAAAGCGAGAAGACTCCTTTGGCCGATAAAGAAAAAATACGGAAACAGAATAAGTTGGGCAGATCTGATGATTTTGGCTGGCAATATGGCATATGAGTCTATGGGTTTAAAAATGTATGGATTTTCATTTGGGAGAGAAGATATATGGCATCCCGAAAAAGATGTGTATTGGGGATCTGAAAAAGAATGGCTTCAAGATAAAAGATATACTAATAATGGGGATAGAAAATCTTTAGTAAATCCTCTAGCAGCTGTTGTTATGGGTTTAATTTATGTAAATCCAGAAGGTGTTGATGGAAAACCTGATCCATTAAGAACAGCACATGATGTAAGGGAGACTTTTGGTAGAATGGCGATGAATGATGAAGAGACATGTGCTTTAACTGTGGGTGGACATTCAGTCGGAAGAGCGCATGGAAACGGTGATGCTAGTTTATTAGGCCCAGAACCAGAGGCTGGAGAAATACATGAGCAAGGATTTGGTTGGAACCGTCAAGGTGGCGGTGGATTAGGCGTAAATCAAGTAACAAGCGGCATAGAAGGTGCTTGGACCACATATCCAAACAAATGGGATGATACTTACTTAAAACTTTTACTAGATTACGACTGGGAATTAAAAAAAAGCCCAGCAGGCGCAAATCAATGGGAGCCAATAAATATGAAAGAAGAAGATAAACCAAGAGATTTAGCGGATCCTTCAATAAAAAGAAATCCCATAATGACTGACGCAGATATGGCAATGAAAATGGATCCTAGTTACAAGAAAATATCTGAAGAATTTAGAAAAGATCATAACTACTTGAAAGAGTCTTTTACTAAAGCATGGTTTAAGTTAACGCATAGAGACATGGGCCCAAGAAAATATTATATAGGCCCTGATTCACCAAAAGAAGATTTAATTTGGCAAGATCCTATTCCAAAAGGAAAAAAAACATTTAACATTAACAAAGCAAAAAAATTAATAGAGGCTACAGGCTTAAACAACTCAGAACTAATAAGCACAGCTTGGGACAGCGCCAGAACTTACAGAAGAACTGATTGTAGAGGTGGAGCAAATGGAGCAAGAATTAGATTATTACCTCAAAAAAAATGGGAAGCAAATGAGCCTGACAGACTCACTAAAGTTATAAAAAAACTTGAAAATGTGGCTAAAAAGGTAAAAGCTAGTGTTGCAGACATAATTATTTTAGCTGGAAATGTTGGACTTGAAAAAGCAATAAAAAAAGCTGGCATTAAAATTTCGGTTCCATTTACAGCTGGTAGAGGCGATGCTTCACAAGATCAAACAGATATTGACTCATTCAAAGTTTTAGAGCCTTTACACGATGCATTTAGAAATTGGGTAAAAGAAGATTACGCAGTTATGCCTGAAGAGATGATGTTAGATAGAGCATCATTAATGAACTTAACAGCAAAAGAAATGACAGTGTTAATCGGTGGAATGAGAGTTTTAGACACTAATCATGGTGGCACTAAGCATGGGGTATTGACCAATAGACCTGGAGCTTTGACTAATGATTTCTTTATAAATTTGACAGATATGAAATTTATTTGGAAACCATTAGGTAAAAATCTTTACGAAATAGTCGAAAGAAAATCAAAAAAAACTAAATTTACGGCTACAAGAGTAGATCTTGTTTTTGGATCAAATTCCATTTTAAGGTCCTACTCTGAAGTATATGCGCAAGATGATAACAAAGAAAAATTTGTAAAAGATTTTGTAAAAACTTGGACAAAAATAATGAATTCAGACAGACAAGAACTGAGAAAGTTGAATTAAAAATGGTTGAACTAACACATGGAATTTTTACTGCTGCAAAAAATGTTTATAATAGCAATAAAGGTTCAATATTAAGAACGATAGTTTATACAATCGGTCATTTTGGAATTGCAATAAGTGTGTTAATGTTAATCGCTGATGTTCCTTTTATGGTCGCTTTAACAGATGCAATTGTTGAACCATTAGCAAACGCAGTGTGGTACTTCTTGCTCGATAAATTTTGGGCTTCTAAAGTTGCGAATAAAATCAATTCTTAAAGACGACCCCATAAAGCACTTTTTTTTAACCAACCCTTATAATTTTCAGACTTACCTTTACACCATTCATTTTCACATTTTATTATTTTTACTAATCTTCCTTTCTTAAGAATAGCGATTGGTTTTGAATATACAGTAGGATTTTTAAACATTATTAATTCATCATCTACAACTATAGCAGCTTTCTTCTTTGATAGTTGAGATATATGAATCCATCCAGAATTATTTTCATGATCTCTAATTTTCCTAAAATTTTCAGAATGATCTTGTATTAATACAGGTAAAAATTTCTTCTTATAGAAAATTTTTATAGGATATTCTTTTGAAGGACCTTGTCTTAAATTAACTTTGTCATATCTTAGAGTTAAAAAATATTCATCCTTAGAGAAACTAATAGTTTGAAAAAATAAAAAAATTAAAAATAATGAAAATATTTTTAACATTTATTTAAGCATTTAGGATTAATAGATATTTTCAACTTTCTGAATTTAGTTGTTAACGCCTCAAAAATTATAATATTGCCTGTAACAACATCCTTTGTCGATAATATTGTTTTAATAACTTCATTGGCTTGTAGTGTTCCCATAATACCTGCAACTGGAGAAAAGATTCCGTCAGTTTGACAATTATTATCTAAATTTGGCTTTTCTGGCATAAAACATCTAAAGCAAGGACCTTTTTTTTTAAAATTGAATTTCATAAGTTGGCCGTCAAATTTACTAATAGCTGATGAAATCAATATTTTTTTGTTTTTCACACAATAGTCGTTTATTAGATACCTTGTGTCAAAATTATCTGTTCCATCACAAATAATTTCGAAGTTTTTAAATATCTTTTTTATATTCGACTTATTCAATTTTTTTTGAAACGCGATGATTTTTATTCTTTTATTTGAATTTTTTATCATTGATTTTGCTACAGAAACCTTAAACTTACCTACATCTGAGGGAGTAAATAACGTCTGCCTATTTAAATTTGAAATTTCCACTTTATCAAAGTCAACAATACCAATCTTTCCCACTCCAGATGCAGCCAGATATGTTAACAAAGGACATCCTAAACCTCCTAAACCTACAATTAGAACACTGGAGGAAAAAATTTTTTTTTGTCCTGTTACACCAATTTTTTTTAAAATTATTTGTTTTTCAAATCTTTTAAAATGACTCATATTTTCTTTCATTTTAAGATTATTTGACTCCAGTTGAACCAAAACCACCCTTACCTCGGTTTGTTTCATCCAAACTATCAACTTCTTGAATTTCTACTTGCACAACTGGACATACAATCATCTGGGCAATACGCAATCCTTTTTCAATTTTAAAAGGTTTGTTTCCTAGATTAATTAATATAACCTTTATTTCTCCTCGATAGTCTGCATCAATTGTTCCTGGTGTATTTAAAACAGTTATTTTTGATTTTGCAGCTAATCCAGATCTGGGTCTTATTTGTATTTCATAACCTTTAGGAATAGAAACAGATAGTCCTGTTGGTACGATGGCAGTTTTATTAGGTTCAATTCTCATTTCATTTTCAATATTTGCTGCTAGATCCATGCCAGATGAACCTTCAGTTTCATATTTAGGTAAAGATATATTTTTTGACAACTTTTTAATTAATATTTTTGTCATTCAATAAAAGTTTATCTAAAATAATCTTAGCTATTGAATTAGCTATAAAACTTTTCTTATTTTTTGGAAGAGATATCACTTTACCTTTTTGATTAATGACGGAGACTTTGTTGTAGTCGGAATTAAAGCCAATACCTTCTTTTGATATATCATTAGCTATAATTAGGTCACAATATTTTTCTTTTATCTTTTTTATTGAATTTTTTAAAACATTTTCTGTTTCTGCGGAAAAACCCACAACTATTCTGGGTCTAGACCTATTATTTTTACTTAGGTATTCTAAAATATCTGGGTTACGCTCAACCTTAATGGCTTCTAAAACCTCATTATCCTTTTTAATTTTATTTTTACTTTTGCGGATTGGTTTATAATCAGACACAGCGGCTGCACAAACTGCTATATCGACTGGAAGAGATTTTTTTACCTCATTCATCATTTCTTTTGCAGAAACAATTTTTTTAATTTTTAATCCTTTAGCAGAATTAAGATTTGAGGGACCAACGATAAGTTTTGTTTTAATACCTAATTTTTTTAAGGCTAACGCAATTTCGTATCCTTGTTTTCCACTAGACTCATTAGAAATATATCTTACAGGATCTAAGTATTCTCTAGTAGGTCCAGATGTTACTATAGCTTTATAATTTTTACTTTTAACCAAATTTCTTTTATCGAAATAGTTTTTTAAATAAGATAAAATTTGTCTTGGGCTAGACATTTTACCTTCTCCGTACTCGCCACAAGCCATTTCACCCTTTTCAGGACCAACAAAATGGTAACCATAGTCAAGTAAAGTTTTAAAATTATGTTGAGTTGCTTTATGTGTCCACATTCTAACATTCATTGCTGGAACTAAAAGAATATCTTTATTAGAAGCCAAAAGGACTGTTGTAGCTAAATCTTCAGCCTTCCCCAAGGTTAACTTTGTCATAAAATTTGCTGTTGCTGGCAAGACTATAATTAAGTCTGCCCATCTTGATAAAGATATATGATCAATTTCTGCTTCATTTTTTGTATCAAAAAGATCTTCAAAAGTTCTATTTTTTGTTAAAGTCGTAATTGAGAGAGGAGTGACAAACTCTTTCCCACTTTTAGTAAGTATGGATTTTACAATTACACTATTCTTTTTCAACATCCTTATTAGATCAAGAGATTTATAAGCAGATATACCACCACCAACTATAACTAAAATCTTTTTATTTTTTAAAGTCATAATTAATTAAAATACTAATAAAACAAAAATTACAATACCTAAAAACCCAATTATTAAATTGTTTCTAAAATTTTTTAAATTCATTTGCTCCAATTCCAATTTATTGTTACTTCTAGAGCTGATATTCAACTTACCTTCGGCCATTAATTGTAAAGCATAATTAGCTTTATCCATAATCATCGGAAATTCTGGTATTCTTTTTAATATTTCAGAAGAAGTATTTATAGCTGTATCTATAGTAGACTTAGGGCTTTTGAGTTCCCTTAACCAATTTTCTAGAACAGGCCTAGACACCTCCCAAATATTTGTGTCGGGATAAAGTTTTCTTGCTACACCTTCAACTACTACCATTGTTTTTTGTAATATTAATAGCGGAGTTTGTGTAGGCATGTTAAATTTCTCTGTAATTTCAAATAATTGTGCCAATAAATTACCTCCCGATATATCTTTTATTGATTGACCAAATATTGGCTCACCTACTGATCTTAAGGCTTGAGCAAACTCTTCTTTAGATGTCCCCTGCGGAACTAAACCTGCTTGAAAATGCACATCTGCAACTTTAACATAATCTCTTTGTGTAAACCCATATAAAATTTCTGCCAAAAAACGTCTGTTGTTTTTATCTAACCTTCCCATTATTCCAAAGTCTACAGGTATTATATTTCCCTTATTATCAACAAATAAATTTCCTTGATGCATATCACCATGAAAAAAACCATCTCTGACCGCTTGTTTCAAAAAATGTTGAATTAAGTTTTCAGCTAAAGACCTTAAATCAATACCTAGGTTTTTAATTTTTTCATGTTCTCGAATTGAAATACCCTCAACTTTGTCTAAAGTTAAAATTCTTTTTGATGTGTAGTTCCAATATATTTTAGGTACATTAAATCCGTTATCATTTTTTGTATTTTCGTAAAGTTCGTTAGCAGCTGCAGCTTCAAATCTTAGATCCATTTCAATATTGGTTATCTCACGAAGTAAATGAACAACTTCAACAAGTTTAAGTCTCTTCGCTTTTGAAATCGTATTTTCAATAATATATGCAAATAGCATTAAAGCATCTAATTCTTCATTAAATAATTTTTCTATATCTGGTCGTAAAATTTTTATTGCCACTTCCCTCTCTTGATCATCGTCCTTGATTGTCGCAATATGTACCTGTGCAATAGATGCTGCTGCAATAGGCTTACTTAACTTTGTAATATTATTAAACTGAGAGTCTCCAACTTCTTTTTTTATTATCTTTTTTGCTTCGATTGTGTCAAAGGCAGGAAGTTTATCTTGTAATTTTTCTAAATCTTTTGCCATTTCTTCTCCAATTATATCTGGCCGAGTAGCTAGAAATTGTCCTAACTTAATGAAAGTTGTTCCCATCCCCTCTAATGCATGGCAAAGTTTTTCACCTGGTTGGTTTAACCCATCATAACTTTTTTTATATGATCCAGCTGAAATTATATTAAAAAAGATATTTACGAATAATGGTAAATTATATATCTGATTAATTGTTTCTACCGCTCCAGATGTAGATAATTTTCTGGCAATTTTAAATAGTTGAAAAAATCTTCTAAACATCTATATCTTCCAACCAGAATGTATCGCAGAAATACCATTGCTTAAGTTTCGATAACTTACATTTGAAAATCCATTTTTTTTAATCAAATCGACCAATTCAGATTGCGAATAAAATTCATTTATACTTTTAATTAAATACTCGTAAGGATCTGAAGCCCCAACTATAAATTTCCCTATGATTGGTATTGCCTTAGAATATTCTTGATAAATTGATTCTAAAATTTCATTATTTATTTTAGAAAATTCTAAACACATAAATCTACCACCAGGCTTAAGAACTCTAAAAGCTTCTCGTAAAGCCAAATTAATATCAGAAACATTTCTTATGCCATAACTTATAGAATAGAAATCAAAAGTACCTTCGTCAAATGGAAGACTTTCTGCTGTTGATTTGATCCATTTTATATTTTTGTATTTTATTAAGTTATCTTTACCTTTGAGAAACATTTCGTTATTAGGTTCAACACAAGTTATTTCTGCTGAATTACTTATCTTATTGGAAAAAAGTCTTGCAATATCTCCCGTACCAGATGCAACATCAATTAAGGTATTATTTTTCTGTGGATTCATCCAACTGATTAATTTAGTTTTCCAAATTCGATGAGCTCCAAAGGACATGATATCATTCATAATGTCATATTTTTGATATACCTTAGAAAAAACAGAATTGACTAGCTTAGATTTATCTTGAATAGTATTTTTCATAATTAAATTATATGCCAGAATTACCAGAAGTTGAAGTTGTTAAAAAGTCTCTAGAAAGTCAAATTAATAATTTGACCATAAAAAGCATTAAAATAAATGATAGCAATTTAAGATATAAAGTTAAAAAACATGATATTACAAAAATAATAGGGCTTAAAATTATTAAAGTTAAAAGAAGATCTAAGTATTTATTATTCCATTTGGAAAAAGATTTTACAATAATCGCACATTTAGGAATGACTGGTAAATTTTTCATTCTTGATCAAAATATGATAAAAAAAAAAACTAGCTTTTATTATGATTTGAAAGAATATGATAAAAAGCATAATAGAATAATCTTTATTTTTAAAAATAAATCAAAGCTTATATATAATGATGTAAGAAAATTTGGCTTCGTAAAAGTAATTTTAAACAAAGATATTCCAAATGAAAAACACTTAAAGATTTTGGGCCCTGAGCCATTTGATAAACTTTATAATTTTGACTATTTCAAAAATTATATAAGTGGAAAAAAAAGGACAATTAAAGATTTGTTAATGGATCAAAAATTTTTAGCTGGTTTAGGAAATATTTATGTAAATGAAATTCTTTTTTTATGTAAGATAAAACCTAATAGAAGATTATAT
>CETM01048271.1_pt1 | contig 14305 bp, 9 predicted proteins | sample 361451 | NCBI WGS metagenome assembly CETM01 (sample SAMEA2622690, study PRJEB7988) | marine metagenome | isolation source: saline water (ENVO:00002010), including
GCAACATTCATCGCGAATGTTGCCGTTTTTCTTTACTTGTCGCCTAACTTTGCGCTAATTTGTTCGAACTTGTACATATGAGTCGACAAAAACTAAATAACAGGTGACAACCAATGATTAAATTAACCACCGTTGCTCTCAGTGTCTCTATGGCACTTGCGCTAGGCGCGTGTTCGCCACAACAAGAAGCACAAACAGAACAGTCTAGTCAGGAAAAGCCAGCGGCAGAAAAACAACAACAGCTCACTTCAGGCGTTTTCCTTGAAAACTTCGATAAAAGTGCAAGTCCACAGGATGACTTGAATCAGTACGTGAATGGCGCTTGGATGGAAAAAACCGAGATTCCAGACGACCGCTCTTCGATTGGTGCGTTCTACGATTTGCGCGAACAGAACCAAGAACGTTTGCACAAAATCATCGAAAAATCAGCGAACATGAATGCCGCAGCGGGCACCAACGAGCGTAAAGTCGGCGACTTCTTTAATGCGTATATGGACACCGAAACGCTCAACGAACTCGGCGCAAAACCGATTCAATCAGACCTCGAAGCCATCGCAGCGATCGACAGCTATGAGTCTGTTGCGGAATACTTCGCACAGATGAGCCGCATGAGCACATCGATTCCGTTCGGCTTTTATGTTTACCCGGATGCAAAAGATCCGCAAACCAACGCCATGTACGTATCGCAAAGCGGCTTAGGTTTACCTGACCGTGAATACTACTTAAGCGATGAAGACAAATTTAAAGAATTCCGTACCGCTTACGTTGAGTACATCACGGATGTGATGGACATGGCCGGTGTTGAAAACGCAGAAGCAGCCGCCGAACGTGTACTTGAGCTGGAAACTAAACTGGCTGAAGCACAGTGGACGCGTGTTGAGAGTCGCAACGCTGATAAGACCTATAACAAGATGACTGCCGGTGAAGTTGACGAGTTGCTCGGTGGCTTCGACTTCGCACGTTACCTTGAAGCGGCGAGCTTAGGTGATGTTGAGAACATGGTTATCCGTCAGCCATCATACTTTGAGAAACTCGGTGAAATGTTTACCGATGTTGATTTACAAACGTGGAAAGATTACCTGTCGTTTAAAGTAGTGAATGATGCGGCATCTATCTTAAGTGAAGGTTTCGCTGACCGTCGTTTTGCGTTTTATGGAACGACATTACGCGGTATTCCTGAGCAAGAGCCGCGTTGGAAGCGTGGTGTTGACGCAACGAACAGTGTGTTAGGTGAAGTATTAGGTCAAGTGTATGTGAAGGAATACTTCCCACCTGAAGCGAAAGAAAAAATGGAAGGTTTGATTGAGAACCTGCGCGCAGCGTATGCAGATTCAATCAAAAACTTGGATTGGATGACCGACGAAACGAAAGAAAAAGCGTTGGAAAAACTCGCCAAGTTCGATCCAAAAGTGGGTTACCCAAATGAGTGGCGCGACTATTCAGACCTAGACATTTCTTCGACTGACTTGGTAGGTAACTATAAAGCGTATGCTGAGTTTAACTACAACGAAGAAATCGCAAAAATTGGCGGTCCAGTCGATGAAGAAGACTGGGGCATGACACCACAAACGGTCAACGCTTACTACAGCCCTGTACGTAACGAGATTGTTTTCCCAGCGGGTATTCTGCAGCCTCCATTCTTTGATATGGACGCCGAAATGGCAGTGAACTACGGTGGCATCGGTGCTGTTATCGGTCACGAGATGGGACACGGATTTGATGACCAAGGTTCTAAATACGACGGCGACGGTAACCTCAATAGCTGGTGGACTGATGCCGACCGTGAAGCCTTTGATAAGCGTGGTAAAGCATTGTCTGCACAATACAGCGCTTACGAGCCTATCGAGGGAATCAATATCAATGGCGACCTAACGTTAGGTGAGAACATTGGTGACCTTGCCGGTTTAACCATTGCCTATGAAGCTTACATGAAGTCGTTAGACGGTGAACAAGCGCCTGTTATGGATGGTTTTACAGGTCCACAGCGTGTATTCATTGGTTGGGCACAAGTATGGCGTGGTAAATATCGTGAAGACGCGATTCGTCAGCAAGTATTGAGTGACCCACACTCGCCTGCGGAATACCGTGTAAATGGCACCGTCGTGAACGTGCCTGCATTCTACGAAGCGTTCGACGTGAAGCCAGAAGATGACCTTTATGTGGCGCCGGAGAATCGTGTTACTATTTGGTAAGCGATAAAAGAAGGAAGTCATTGACTTAATGCGAACACTTGTCTTAATCATATGTATGGCACTGACGCTGGTGAGTGGGGTTTTACCCTCCACTCACGCTCAGGCTATGCCTATGACGACGATGAGTGAGCATCATTGTTGTGACTCGAGTGACGCTCAGCCAATGGCCGAGCGTCACACATCTACTTCTTCATGTGAACACGATAGTCATGCGTGTGATAATTGCGCCCAACATTGTTTCGCACATGCGGGACTCATTTCTATTTCTCCCTCGATTCAATTAAATGTACAACAAGGTGCGTTTGTCGTGCCTACATCCCACTTGCTTGAATCTTTTGAAGGTATCCTGCGCCCACCTAAGGCTTAACCAACAAACTTTATTTACTGTTGGTTTTATTAATTTAGGTGAATGTCATGAAAGCGCGTATTTTCTGGATCCTACTGATCCTTGCAACTCCATTTGTATCGGCACAAGAGCCAGTCTATGTATGTCCAATGCATAGCGAAGTCACGCAGCACGAGCCCGGTCAGTGCCCTATTTGCGGTATGGATTTGGTGTTGAAGTCCAGCCGAGAAAACGACGGCGAACACGCATCGCAGCATGATGAGATGGGCCATGTTCAACACAGTCCCGTAACAACCCCGTTGTTTGAAGTCGACGAGCAGCAGCAACGTGCGCTAGGGGTCGCCACTTCAACGGCGACCCAACGGGCTTTGCAGCCTAACTTGAGCGTGCAAGGACAAGTGCGCTGGGCCGAAAACGAGCAACTTCATATTCATCCTCGTGCAAAGGGTTGGATCGAGCAGCTGTATGTCGATGTTGAAGGTGCGTACGTTAAAAAGGGCGAGCCACTGTATCAAATTTATGCGCCCGATTTGGTCGTGGCACAGGATGATTATCTGCAGCTACTTAACTCACTGCAACAAGTTGGTGACGAACAAAAGCAGGCAAACTTTAAACAGCGCGGGCGCACACGGCTTAAGCTATTAGGCATGACCGATGAGCAAATTATGCGTTTAGAGCGCACTCAGGAGACCCGCTATACGGTTGACTATTTTGCGCCTCAAGCGGGTTATGTCACGGCACTCAATATCAAAGAAGGCATGTACATCATGCCCGAGCAGTCGGTGATGACCCTCAGTGGCGAACAGGCACTGTGGCTCATGCTTGATATTCCACCACGGTACGCTGATCAGGTTAAAGTCGGGCAGATGGTGCATATTTCCTCGCATGCTGTTCAGGGTCATTGGATGGGAAAAATCGCTTACATTTATCCGGATCTGGATCCCGTTACACAGACTTTAACCGCGCGAGTTCCTTTGCGAGCGGATAGTGATACCCTCGCAGTGGGCAGCTGGCTCAATGCCCATATCGAGTTGCCTCAGCTTGAAGCAACGATTGTTATCCCAGTCTCTAGTCTCATCCAAGTGGGTGAAAAAAATCGCGTTGTGGTTAAAACAAGCGCGAATGAGTTTAGCGTCAGGGCGGTGACGACCGGTGCCACGGTCGGTGATCACATTCAAATCCTCAGTGGCTTAACGGCGGGTGATGAGGTTGTCACTAACGGTCAGTTTATGCTCGATTCTGAAGCTTCATTGCAGGGGTTACTGCCGGAATCGTCTTCAACAGGACCGATGATGCAGCACCAGCATGGAGGCATGCATGATTAATCGACTGATAGCACTGAGTCTAAAAAATCGCTGGCTTGTACTCTTGCTAGCGGTTGCGGTGACGTTGGTGTGCATACGCTCCCTTAAAGACACCCAGTTGGACGCGATTCCCGATTTATCTGATGTGCAAGTCGTGGTTAAAACCAGTTATCCAGGTCAAGCACCTGCGGTGGTCGAAGAGCAAGTCACCTATCCGTTATCGAGCACATTACTAGCGGTACCCAACACGCAATCGGTACGAGGGTTTTCATTTTTCGGCGACTCCTATGTCTACATTGTCTTTGAGGAAGGCACCGATCCCTACTGGGCGCGGAGCCGCGTGCTCGAATACTTGAATCAGGCACAGTCACAATTGCCCGATAATGTGCAACCGACACTCGGCCCTGATGCCTCGGGCGTGGGTTGGATCTATCAATATGCGCTGGTGGATCGGTCTGGCACGAGAAACTTAGGTGAGTTAACGCGCTTGCAAAACTGGTATTTAAAGCAAGGTTTGCAAAGTGTTAAAGGTGTTGCCGAAGTGGCGCGGGTCGGTGGCATGGTCGAAACGTATCAGGTGGTAGTAGAACCTAGCCAATTGCAACGCTACCAAGTGACATTAAGTGACGTCACTGCTGCGATACAAAAGGCGAATGCCGAGGTCGGCGGCTCCGTAGTGGAAATGGCCGAAGCGGAATATATGGTCAGAGGCTTAGGCTACTTGCAGTCCATTGATGACTTTAAAAGACTCCCGATTGGCGGTCTGTCGGCGAACGATAGCGTGGTAACTTTGGGCGATGTGGCACACATTCGCATCGGCCCAGAGTTACGCCGAGGTGTTGCTGACCTCGACGGGCAGGGCGAAGTCGTCGGTGGCATCATCGTGATGCGCTATGATAGTAACGCACTCGAAACAATCAATGCGGTCAAGGGTAAACTCGACGAATTGGCTCAGGGCTTACCTGACGGTGTTGAAGTGGTGACCACCTATGACCGCTCAGAGCTGATTAACGCATCGGTTGATAATTTAAGCAGTAAGCTGATTGAAGAAATGGCGTTCGTCGCTGCTATTTGCTTTATCTTTTTGTTGCACGCACGCTCCACGTTGGTTGCCGTGATTAGCTTACCGTTGTCAGTCTTGATCGCTTTATGGATTATGAATCTCATGGGCATCACGGCAAATATCATGAGTTTAGGTGGTATCGCTATCGCGATTGGAGCGTTGGTCGATGCAGCGATCGTGATGATTGAGAACGCGCATAAGCATTTACAAGTGTTTGAACAAGCCCATGAGCGTCAACCCCAAGGGCGTGAGCGTAACCAAGTCATTCTGAATGCCTGCACTGAAGTCGGGGGATCGTTATTCTTTTCATTGCTCATCATTACTGTCAGTTTTCTGCCAATTTTTGTTCTACAAGGTCAACAAGGACGGCTATTTGAACCGTTGGCGTATACTAAAACACTGGCCATGGCGTGCGCGGCACTGCTCTCGATTACCTTAATTCCGGTGCTCATCAGCTTATTGATTCGCGGCAAAATCCCCGCAGAAGAGAGCAATCCATTAACCCGAATGTTGGTTTGGTTGTATCGCCCGGCACTTAATGCGGCGTTGCAATGGCCCAAGCTCACCATCGTATTGGCGATTGTCATTACCGCGAGTGCGGCATACCCTTGGCAAAAGTTGGGATATGAATTAATGCCGCCTCTGTATGAGGGCGACTTAATGTATATGCCAACGACCTTACCCGGGATTAGTGTTGAGGAGGCGTCGCAGCTCTTGCAGCAAACCGATAAGTTGATAGCGCAACACCCTCAAGTACAGCGTGTCTTTGGTAAAGTTGGACGCGCTGATACCGCGACGGACCCTGCGCCGCTGACCATGATAGAAACCAGTATTACCCTGACACCTGAATCGACTTGGCCGGATGGCAAAACCATCGAGGATATAAAAGCGGAGTTAGACCAACACGTGCACGTGCCGGGACTGACGAATGCATGGGTGATGCCCATTCGAACACGTATTGAAATGCTGGCAACCGGCGTCAAAACGCCGCTTGCGATAAAAGTCAGTGGTCCGGAGCCTGAACAAATACAAGCGCTTGCGACGCAGATTGAGGATCAACTTAAAGCCAATGCAGCAACGGCTTCAGTGATCGCTGAACGAGCTCAGTCAGGGCGATATATTGAGATAACACCTAAGTTGAATGAGGCGGCGCGATATGGCGTTTCACAGGCGGAAATTCAACAGCTCATCAGTCAGGCCATTGGTGGACAACAGGTCGCTATCTCAATTCAAGGCGAGCAGCGTTTTCCGATTAATGTACGTTATCCACGAGCACTCCGCGACCACGTCGACAAGCTTAAACAGCTGAGTGTCTATAGTGAGTCGGGTCGTTGGCTCTTACTCAGTGATGTTGCGGAGATTAAGGTTACTGAGGGGCCGGCCGTGCTTAAAAGTGAAGATGCGCGCTTGAGTAGTTGGATTTATATTGAGCCGACATCGGGCACGACGACATCCGAGTTGATTCGCCAATTAACGCCCAAGTTGCAGGCGCTCGAACTCGCGCAAGGTTACAGTTGGAGTTGGACTGGGCAATACAAAGCGATGCAGCAAGTAGAGCGCGACCTGCAACTCATTATTCCGGTCACCTTAGTGATCATTCTATGTTTGCTGTATGCCGCTTTTAACTCATTTGCTCAGTCTTTAGTGGTACTGGCAACCTTGCCTTTAGCGCTTGCGGGTAGCCTTTGGTTTATTTTCTTAATGGATTACCAACTTTCCCTTGCGGTGGTTGTCGGTATGATTGCTTTGGCGGGCGTTGCCGCTGAGTTTGGGGTTGTCATGCTGCTGTACCTTAATCAAGCATGGAAGACCCGAAACGCCGACGTGACGCAGTTGATGTCAGCAATTGAGGAAGGTGCATTAAAGCGAGTGAGACCTAAAGCTATGACCGTATCGACTATTATCGTCGGCCTGTTGCCGATTATGTTAGGCGCTGGTATTGGGAACGACGTCATGCAGCGGATTGCGGCACCGATGGTCGGCGGTATGGTATTAGCACCTCTGGTTTCAATGCTCCTGATCCCGGTTGTATTTATGTTGTTAAATCGACGTCAAAAATGATGTTTATACTAGGCTACGGCGCCTGCCTGCCGTAGCCTTAACATTATTTTTACAAAATAATTTATTATTATTCAACAATTTAGTACTAGATTAGCAAAAAGTTTATTAATCGATCTGGCGAATATAAAAAGGCTCTTCTAGAATACAACTCAACTTGAGGACACCACGGTGAAATCAAGTCAGCCAAACCCATCGCGAGGTGGGGACGGAAAGCTTCGGGTCTTCTAAAAATAACAAGCGAAGATAGCCGGGTTGCAGCTAAATAATTAACTTTGTTTAACTGCCAAACTCATTGCGAAATGAGGACGGAAAGCCACGGGTCTCAGAGTTTACTGAGTTGTATCTTAGATAGCCGGGTTGCGAAAATTAGGATTTCGCAAAATGAAAACTTCAGTAAAAACCTTATTAGTTGCTAGTTTATTCACTACCACCGCAGCAGTCGCTGAGCAAATGGATCTAAGCAATACCGATACCACTTCTTTTACTGTCAACGGTACAGTAGAAAAAGTATGTAAAGTAGACAACAGCAGCGGCCCATCAAAAACTATCGCACTTGACGGCATCGCTACAGCTGGCTTCGGCGTAGGTTTCTGGTGTAACACGTCTGCAATGCCTACCATCACTTACAGCTCACAAAACGGTGGTGTGTTAGCACTAAACAACGATCCACAAGCGGGTTTCATTCCTTACACTATGGATCATGGTTCAGCAGTAGGCGTTTCTTTGACCTCTCCTTATTCAATGGCTGGTAACGGTAACATGGTGGGTAACAACACCAATGGCGACCTACATCGCCGCACATTGAAAGTCTCTCCAGCACCAACTGGTTATGAGCGTGCAGGTGATTACAGCGATACTATCACTGTCACTGTTACACCTAACTAATTGAGTTTTTCACTTTAAGCCATCGCCTTCGGGCGGTGGCTTAACTTTCCCGAATAACCTCAAGAGTTCAGCCATGTTAAAGAAAACGATGTTGTGGCTGCTAGTACTCGTTGCTGTGCTGGTAGATGCCTACGAAGTGGAACCGATGATCGCTGAAATTCAGGCGACTAGCGGTAATAACCGTGTGACGTACCGTGTCGCAAATCCAAGTGAAACAACCTTACCACTCGAAGTTGAAGTCTATAAACGTAGCTTCGATGATAATCAAGTTGAGCAACTTATCGAAACGGACGATATTATTGTGTTACCCCCTCAAGTCGAGGTTGCAGCGCAATCCTATCAGGTGTTCCGTGCCCAATTCATTGGTGGCCCCCGCTTAGCAGAGACACAGTCGTATCGAATCGTGTTCAAGCAATTGCCTCTTAAAAATGAGCCCGACGGTGAGCCTGAAATCAGTATGGTGTTTAATTTTGCCACCTTGTTATTTGTTAATCCGCAACAAGGTATTGAAGATTTGCAACAACAGTTAGCGTGCAGTAATCCGGCTGATGGTTGTGAGTTAGTGCTTACCAACAATGGAAACCAAGTGGTCAACCTCAACGGCAGTCAACTTATCATTAATACAGATGGTGAACAGACTGTCGATTGGGCATTGTATCGTGAATTATTGCCGGTTTCCTATTTGATGCCCTCGCATACCATCCGTTTAGCGTTGGCGTCGCTTTCTGAGCAAGGACGAGTTCAAGATGCGCGCATTGAATTGGCTGATGATCGTTAGTGCATCGGCTTCGGCTTTTGTGCTACCTGCTCACTCGCAAAACTACTCTATCGATCTGCCAGTTACTTATAATGAGCGCGACATTAAAGATATCGCTGCAACGATTCAAGCGGGTCAAGTCGTTGCTGTAGTGAAACAGTCATTGCTCAATTCAATGGGGCGTATACTAAACGATGAAACCATTCAATGGGTGGAGTCTTATGCCGACCCGCAAATACCCATTTCGGCGCTTCAAGACCGTGGTATTTTCATCGATTTTATCCCCCAAAATATGAGCTTAACCGCTCGTTTAGCGGCCAGTGCACTGCGTCCGACCGAGCTCAATTACGGAGCGGGAGACTATGTGGTGACACCTGACGAAACCGCCCGTTTTGCGAGTTTAAACCGCTTTAATCTATTAACCGAAACCATCGACTCCGAGACACGTTACGCGATGGAGTGGCTCGGTTCAGCGAACGTGGGCGGATATGATGGTATCAATGCCCGCTGGTCTGCCTTTGCTGACCGCAGCAATGAGGGTGTAAATGAGTTCTACCGTGGTGAAATTACGCTGTTCCACGATAATCCGACGCGCCCTTTGCGCTATGAGTTGGGTGACTTAACCACCTTTACCAGTGGTCATGTGAGTGGATTGAACATGGGCGGTATAGGCATCTCTCGGTCATTTAGAGAGCTTCAGCCGCGCCGTGAAATTAGTCCAGGCAACAGCCAACAATTTTATTTGCCCTCAAGTGCTGACGTAGAGATTCAGGTGAACGGTTTCACCGTGTTGCGGCAGCAATTTAATCCGGGTCGCTACGAGCTGAATGACTTACCTTTTACTGCCGGCGCTAATGAGGTGTTAGTGGTTGCTACCTTTGAAGATGGCACTACACAAACCTTCCGTTTTGACAACTTTTACAGTGGTGCGTTGCTCCGCAAAGGTTTATCTGACTTTTCTATGCAGCTCGGTTATGCCTCCGAATTTGAGGAGTTCTCATACAACTATGCTGAAGAACTGACGTTTTCGGGGTATTACGATTATGGGTTCTCGGACAGTTTTACCGCGGGCGTGAATCTTGAGTTAAGCAGTCTTGGGCATATTGTCGGAACGACAGTCTCGTACGGGTTTGATATTGGCGTTATCACCTTACGTGGCTCACAATCAAAGCTCGATGAACTCAGTGGCCACGCAACCTCGGTCGATGTTGGATTTTCGGTTTGGGGCAGTGGCTACAATAGCTCGCCCAATCTGCGGTTTAGTTTTGAAAAACGTGTTGAGTTTGCACCCACGGTAGCGACTCAGCCTTTAACGTTATTCGACGATCGGCGGATAACCGCTGATTACACCTACTTCTTTAATGACGAAATTGATTTGACCGCGAGTGTTTCACGGTACGAGGCGGTCGACGGAACTACCATTAATACCGATTCACTGCGATTGAGTTGGCGGAGTCGCGGCTGGCTGGTCAGTGCCGAATATTACCGCAGTAACTTTGTCGACCCGCTGACCCAGCAACAAGATGGCGTGTTCTTAAGTGTGTCGTGGAATAGCTATAACTCGAGAAGTCAGTTACGTACGCGTGTGGAATATGACGACCGTCGTGAGCAAGCACAAGCCAGTTTCGGTCGTATTAACCGAAACCGCGTGGGCAACTACGGCTACGAGATTTATGGTATCGATAATCCTCAGTTGCGGGATATTCGTGCCAGTGGCAGCTATACCGGTAACCGTATGCGTGGCGAAGTGACTGCTTCCAAACTTGAGCTCGAATCTGGTGCTCAATTTGATATCTACCGCACCGCGTTAAGCACGACTTTTGGCTTTGCGGATGGTTCGGTTGGCATGTCCAGTATCGTTGATGCGCCGTTTGCCTTGATTAAGAAACACCAAACGTTGGCGGATAGTCGTGTTGAGATTAACCCAGATTACTTGGGTGAAATTGAAGCGCGGGCGGGTGAGACTCTAGCGGGGCTCGTGACACTCGGTGCGCCATTCAGTGAAACCAGCGTTATCGTGAATGTGCCCGATGCACCGTTAGGATATAACTGGGGCCCCGGCTTATATGATTCCAGCGGTGGTAGTGTCACCGGACGCGTAATTACCGTAGGCTCAGATGCGGCTTATCTGGTGTTAGGCTATATTCAAGATGAAGCAGGACAACCACTGAGCTTGGAGCGCGGGGAACTGGTTGGAAACGGATTGGTGTTGGAAGTGTTCACCAATCGTAGGGGCCGTTTTGCGGTCGAGGGCATTGCGCCAGGTACTTACAAGTTAGTGATAGGTAAGTATCAAGCAAAAGTGAACTTTAAAGCAGCGGAAGAAAATTTAATTGATGCGGGAATTATTACCGTAAGCGAGGTGCAACCATGATCAGGTTCATAATCGTGCTTATTTTTCTGGGTCCAGCGTTGGCACACGCTGATGGTCGTTACCCACACCAATGCACCGGTGATTTCGATGTTCAGATCAATCAGTACAACTCGGTGCGTTTTGATGATGAAATTTTGTTGCCTATAAAAGTACAAGCTTTTAGAGAGGGGCGGCCATGTATTGATAGTTTAATTTTTAGTGCGGTCGATAACGGGCCGTTTAAATTAATAGGCGAGGGGGGTGCACAATTGGATGCGACCTTACTCAATACCAATCGTAAACCTCTACCTGTGCGGACAGTGGATGGACGGCGCTCTTGGGTTGTTGATTACAATGGGCATCAGCACTTAAACCTTTGGCTACGCATTGATGCACATCGTGTGATTACAGCAGGGGCGTATTCGGCTGCTCTGGTCATTCAGTCAAAGGATGGAAGGCAGACACTTGTTGATAAAGTGGTCGATCTAGGGTTCTATATGCCTGCGATTGTGAGTATACAGGTAGCACGATCTCATAGTGATGCGGTGACAGGGCACGATGGACATTACCAAGTGGATTTAGGCAGTTTAAATGATGGTGCGCGCGCTGAATGGCGCTTAAAGGTATTCAGTAACAGTCTTTATGATGTGTCCATTTATTCTGAAGATCGCGCGCTGGTGCATGAGCAAGATACGGGCAGCCGCATTCCATACGAGATCCTCTTTGATGGGAGTCGGTTTCCGGCTAGCGCGACCTATCAGCGCAGCTATCAGCAAAGTTATTCGGGCAAGCGACGCTTCAATATGGGTGTTGAGGTCGAGGGCGTGAAATACCAGCGTGCAGGACGCTATCAAGACACCGTGTATGTAACCGTAACAGCAAGGTAACGTTATTTTGAGTATGCAGAAGTCGAACACAGGTTTTACCCTGATTGAATTAATTATCGTGATTGTCGTGTTGGGTGTGCTGGCGGTGACGGCGGCGCCGAAGTTTTTTGACTTCGGCACAGCTGCACGTACCAATGCGGTTAAATCAATGTCAGGCACCTTAACCGAGGCATCGAAACATGTTGATGCGGCGATGCAATTACCCAACCGCGTGATATACGTGAATGGCACACCGTGGTTGGACGTCAACGGTGATGGCATTATCGAAGCGGATACGGTCTCAGATCAACAGAATCCACGTAACAACACCAGCCGTGATATCAAGCTAATTGGCAATAGTGCCGGTCAATTAGGACCTGATAATTTTGAGGTGGCGAAAATGGTCGCTTTCTCTGAAGATGTGATCATCGAAGTCGGCGAGCGTCACCAAACCTATATTGGGTTTGACCGCAACGATGATGGCGAGATCGCCGATGACAATTGTCGCGTCTATTATACTCAGCCTCAAGGAACCCGAGGCACTTTTGTCGCGCACAGAACAGACGGTTGCTAGTAAGGCAATAAAAAAGCCCCACAGCATTGCTGCGGGGCTTTTATTTTTACCTAATTCAGTGGCTGAAATTAGGCAACGTTGATGGTTGGGATGATGTTTTCCTTCGCCGCTTTTTCAGCGTCACGGAATGCATCCATCTGATCAAAGTTGAGATACTTATACACTTCACCAGCCATCGCGTTGATGTCTTGTGCGTACTCAAGGTACTCTTCTGGTGTTGGTAAGCGACCAACAATAGCACCCACTGCAGCTAATTCGGCTGACGTTAAGTACACGTTCGCGCCATCACCTAAACGGTTCGGGAAGTTACGTGTCGAAGTCGACAATACGGTTGAGTTGGGCTCAACACGTGCTTGGTTACCCATACACAGTGAACAGCCTGGCATCTCTGTACGCACACCGTTGCGCTCGTAAATGTCGTAGTAGCCTTCAGTTTCGAGCTGCGCTTTATCCATCTTCGTTGGTGGCGCAATCCACAGACGCGTGTTCAGCGGATCAGAGTTCTTCTCAAGCAGTTTACCTGCCGCACGGAAGTGACCAATGTTGGTCATGCATGAACCGATGAAGACTTCATCAACTTTATCGCCAGCGACTTCGCTCAAAAACTTAGCGTCATCTGGATCGTTCGGGCAACAAACGATAGGCTCTTTGATTTGGTCAAGGTCGATCTCAATCACTTCAGCGTATTCAGCGTCTTTATCAGCACGCATCAATGAAGGATTCTCGAGCCATTCTTCCATCTTGCGCGCACGACGCTCTAGTGTACGTGCATCGCCGTAACCTTCGTTAATCATCCAACGTAACATGGTGATGTTCGAGCGTAAGTACTCAGCAACAGACTCTTCTGAAAGGTTGATCGTACAACCCGCAGCAGAGCGCTCTGCCGATGCATCTGATAATTCAAATGCTTGCTCAACGGTCAGGTGCTCAAGACCTTCGATTTCAAGGATACGACCTGAGAACGCATTTTTCTTGCCACGTTTCTCAACGGTCAGTAGGCCCTCTTTAATCGCAAACGCAGGGATGGCGTGAACGAGGTCACGTAACGTGATACCTGGTTGCATTTCACCTTTAAAGCGCACCAACACAGATTCTGGCATATCCAGTGGCATAACGCCTGTTGCTGCAGCAAAAGCGACCAAACCTGAACCCGCAGGGAAAGAAATACCCAGTGGGAAACGGGTGTGCGAGTCGCCGCCGGTACCCACGGTATCTGGCAACAACATACGGTTCAACCAGCTGTGGATAATACCGTCGCCAGGACGTAATGATACGCCACCACGGTTCATGATGAAGTCAGGCAAAGTGTGCTGAGTTTCAACGTCAACCGGTTTTGGATAGGCTGAAGTGTGACAGAACGACTGCATGACTAAATCAGAGTTAAAGCCAAGACATGCTAAATCTTTTAGCTCATCACGGGTCATTGGACCGGTGGTATCCTGAGAACCTACAGTCGCCATTTGTGGCTCACAGTAAGTACCTGGACGAACACCATCCATACCGCATGCTTTACCCACAAGTTTCTGTGCAAGGCTGAAGCCTTTGCCGCTGTCTTCTGGTTGTTCAGGTGTTAAGAATAAATCGCTAGCACCTAAGCCCAACGATTCACGTGCTTTGGCTGTCAAACCACGACCGATGATCAAGTTGATACGACCACCTGCACGAACTTCGTCTAAAATGACGCGTGAAGCGTAATCATATTCAGCGATGATTTCGCCCGCTTCGTTTTTGATTTTGCCTTCGTATGGGAAGATGCTAATGACATCGCCCATGTTCATTTTTTCAACATCGGCTTCAAATACTAACGCGCCGGCATCTTTCATCGTATTGAAGAAGATAGGTGCGACTTTGCCACCAATACAGATACCGCCTGCACGCTTGTTTGGCGTACCTGGCATATCTTC
>CETM01070722.1_pt1 | contig 14283 bp, 9 predicted proteins | sample 361451 | NCBI WGS metagenome assembly CETM01 (sample SAMEA2622690, study PRJEB7988) | marine metagenome | isolation source: saline water (ENVO:00002010), including
TTTTGAAGAATATAGCTATAATCAAATGATAAATATATTATCTGGGAAAGAGAAGATTGATGTTCTCTCATCTAATAAAATGAAACCTCATATTCTAAAACAGGGAACTGCTGTAGGACCTTTATGGGGAGGAAATTTAACATTAGTAATAAATCGACTTGGGACAAATGATCAAATCAATACTAATAATTCTATACTTTTTTTAGAAGATTTAAATGAATATTACTACTCTTTTGAACGTATGCTCATTCATCTACAAAAGGCAGGTGTGTTTGATAACATTAAAGGTCTTATCATTGGAGAATTAATTAATATGAAAGATGAAGATGTGCCATTTGGAAAAACAATTGATGAGATTGTAATGGATATATGTGGGGAAAAAGATTTTCCTATAGTAACAAATTTTCCATGCGGTCATGGCACACACCAAGCCACTTTACCTATTTCATTACCTGTGGAATTGAAAGCAGAAAGTGATTTATCAATCAAGCTTCTCGAACCAGCGGTTCAATGATTTTTTACTCACATATAAATAATTGTTTTCAGCATTCATGTTTATATAAAACTAAATATTTGCGTATTTAGTTATGACTAGATATAAACAAGATTTAGGATTGAAAGAATCTGTTGCAATAGTAATTAGTAGGATAATAGGATCAGGAATATTTCGTGTTCCTGCATCAATTATGGCACTTGTTGGTTGCACATCATTATTTGGTGTCGTTTGGATAATCGGAGGAGCAATCACAATCTTTGGTGCAGTTATATATGCAGAATTATCTGCCATGATGCCAAAATCTGGAGGACCTTATGTATTCTTAAAAGCTGCCTACGGTCCTTATATTGCTTTTATAAGGGGTTGGGCAATGTTTTTTGTTTCAGAAACTGCATCAATTGTAGCGGTTGCATTAGTTTTCTCAGAATATATTAGCTCTATATGGTTTATAGTTTATGGAAATCAATTTGATTTGGTTAGTATATTTTTTTTATCCTTAATCACAATATGGATATTAACATTTATTAATTTATTCGGCGTTAGTCTTAGTGGGAGGGTTCAGGTCTTTTTCAGTATTATTAAAATTTGTGCATTGGGTGCAATCATTGGAACAACCCTTACAGGATTTAGCACTGGAAATGTATCTAATTTTAGTGATCCATTTTGGCCAGAATCTTTTGGATGGCATACAATATTATCTATAGGAGCTGCTTTACGATATGCATTTTTTGCATTTAGCGGATGGGAAGGCGCAACTTATATTGCAGAGGAAGTAAAAGAACCTCAGAAAACTCTTCCACTTTCTTTATTTATAGGTATTGCAGGGGTTATGCTTCTATACATAGGTGCTAATATTGGCTATTTATACCAATTAGACGTTGAAGCAATTAAAGAAAATAAATGGGTTGCCACTGCAGCAATGCAAGTTGTACTTGGTACCTCTGGGGGTATATTAATATCACTTGCAGTTGCAATTAATGCCTTTGGCAATATTAGTACTCAAATTTTAACAAAAAGCCGTACATGGCATGCAATGGCGCGGGATGGTCTATTTTTTAAACAGTTCAAAAATCTCCATCCAAAATATAATACTCCTAACAATGCTCTTATTGGTCAGGGTATATGGGCAACAGTGTTGCTAATTTTTTCTGTTTTATCTACTTATAATCAATCAGGCATTACTGGAACCAATACCTATGAAACAATTATTGATTTTTTCTCAGCAACAAGTACAATATTTAATATTCTAACATTTGGATCAATTTTTATTCTAAGAAAAAAATGGGCAAATAAATATCGTCCTTATAACGCTTTATTTTATCCTTGGAGTATGGTAATTGTACTTTTACTATATACTTCCTTTCTAATTATTACATTAATTACAGCTTTTATCCCATCGCTTATTGGTTTTGCTCTAACTCTTAGTGGTACTTTTTTCTACAGAAAAATCAAAGAATAAATTAGTTATTTTTAAAAATAACTAGAAATCAGAGATAATAACCATGCGGTTAATAATCCAAAATAAATGCCCATAATATTTCCCAAAACGCCCATGAGCAATCCTACTGGTGCAAGTGATTTTTGATATACACTCGCTATTATTGGAGCACTTACCACACCACCTATATTTGCTTGACTGCTTGTAGCAATTAAAAACATTGGTACTTTAAATAAACGCCCGCCAATAAAAAGTATAGTGGCATGTACTACAATCCAACACACGCCAACAAGTAAAAATAGTGGAGCATGTATAATCGCATTAAGGTTTGCCTTTGCACCAATAGTAGCTAATAATAAATAAAGAAAAAAGTTGCCAATATGTGAAGCTCCAGCATTTTCTAATCTAGATAACGGAGTAAGTGATAATATAATTCCTAAAATACTTACTAAAATAATTGTCCACCCAAAACTAGTTATAATTACCCCAATATCTGGAAGCCATTCACCTAATTTTAAGGATAAATACCCTCCTAACATTCCAATAGTTAACATGGTAATTAAATCACTAAAATCTATTGGCCTTCTTTTGGAATCAATATCACCCATTTGGATATTAATATTTTTAATAAAAGAATTATCAATTCCATTCCACCTATCAATTCGTTCTTGAAAAGAAGAGAAAAATATTACAATTCCCATCCAGCCATACCCTACCACCGTATCAACAATAATCATTATTCCAAATAAATCATCTGATGTTCCAATTGATGTTCCTACCGCAACCATATTTGCACTTCCACCAATCCAACTTCCTGAAAGGGCTCCTAATCCTTTCCAAGAATCATTTGGTAACCAAGTTGCAAAAATAGAAAATGATATTATCCCTCCAATGACTATACTTAATGTTGCAATTAACATGATAATAATTGCCTTCGAACCAAGTTTTTTTAATGCAAGAATATTTGATGATAGGAGAAGTAAAATTAATGCAGGTGGAAGTAAATAGGTTTTTATCCAATCATATAAAATTGATGATTCTGGTAGGATTCCTAAAGTTGTAGAAAACATTGGAAGGAAATATATCCAAATGACTGTAGGTAAGTACTTAAATATCCATGAAAATTTTGATTTGGAATTAAGATAGTATATAAATCCAATTAAGGTTATTAAATAAACTAAAATTCCTACTGGATCTTCTAAGTAACTCATGAAGTCATTTTCCCTAAAATTACAGATTTATTGGCACCAGTAACTGAAGGTATATTTCCAGGAATTTCTTTGATATTAGCTACAGCAAAGAATGCAAAACCAAGAGCTTCTTTACTATCAGTTGATATATCAAATTTATTTGAAGGGACAACTTGAATTGGATCAAAAAGATCATTTAAATATTGGATTACACATGCATGGTGTGCTCCACCCCCACTAATAATTAGTTTTTTAACACTATGATTGCTAATAAACTTTTTACATCCCAGATATACTGACTTTGCAGTAAAAAAAGATAATGTTGCCAATTGATCTTCAAAATTAAGTTTATCAATATCTTTAAAATGTTTGTCTAACCAAACTATACCAAACTGATCTCTACCAGTTGACTTTGGTGGGCTTTGGATAAAATATGATTGTTTTAACCATTTGGATACAATTTCTTTATCTGAAGAGCCCTTAAGAGCAATCTGACCATTATTATCAAATCCATTATCAAATTTTCTTATATAGGTTTCATCTAATAACGACATTCCAGGACCCGTATCAAAACCTATAATGTCTTCAGTAATATCTGATGGTAAAAATGTTACGTTTGCTATTCCTCCAAGATTCAATGTTATTACTGAAAAATCATTATTTCGAAATAACCATTCATCTATTTTTGGCATTAGAGGTGCTCCAGTGCCACCAGCATCTATATCTGCAGTTCTGAAATCTGATATTACAGGAACATTTAATTTTTTTGCTAAATAATGAGGAGAGCCAATTTGTAAAGACAATTTTCCACTAATATGATTTATTGTTTGCCCATGAGAACCTATTAGTTCAACGTTATTTATTTTATTTGATTGTAAATAATTATACAATGTATCAGCATACCATTTACCTAAATTATCATCTAGATTGTAATGATCTTTGAGAGGATTATAAACTGCATATCTTATTTTTTGTTTTAGATTAATTGGATATGGAATAAAAGTATCACCGATTAATTTATATTTAACATTTTCATTTAGACATATATCAGCAATAACAATATCTAGGCCATCCATAGAAGTACCTGTCATCAAACCTGCAGCTCGAATTTTTTCTTTTGAGGATAATTTCATATCGTAATTACTAAATTTTGACTTGAGAGATTAGTAGTCTTTTTCTAGTCTCTTAATATTTTATATTCATAAAGTGAAGCTAATTAAACCGAAGTATAGATTTTAATAATGTATTGTGAAATTTTCTACGGACGTGTTTAATCCTAGAGTTTTCACGGGTTGGATAGACTCTGTTTGTTAGTAATACTATAATTAGCTCTTGCTCTGGATCTATCCAAAAAGAAGTACCCGTGTATCCTAAATGACCAAATGTCTTATCTGAAAAGTAGTCTCCCGCGCTACTGGTACCATCTCTATCAGGTCGATCCCATCCATAACCTCTATTTGCATCATTCACTGTACTCTGTCTTGAAGTAAATGAATAAATTAAGTCCTTATCAAGTATCTTTTTTTCTCCAACTATTCCATCATCTAATAACATTTGACCATATTTTCCTAAATCCTCTGCATTAGAAAATAATCCTGCATGAGCTGATATCCCTCCAAGTAAATTTGCATTTTCATCATGTACGTAACCATGTGCTGTTTGTTTAGGAAAAAGATCATAAGATAGAGTCTTCATAGGGCCAAATATGCTAGTAGATAAATTTGCAATTTCTCTCTTAAAAGATGTTTTTGAAGTTCCTATTGGAATCACAGTTCTTTCAGTTGGAGGAATATTTTTCCATTGGTTTGCAGTAGGATTATAAAACGTATTTTTCATTTCAAGGGGCGAATAAAACCACTCACTTCCTAGCGCATGAAGGTTATTTCCACCTATTCTTTCTAAAATTGTTCCTAATAGTATCATACCTAAATCGCTATATTTATATTCAGTACCTGGTTGATATGTCAGTCTACGTTTGATAATATTTTCAAGAACATCTCCCCTACCTTTATATTTATTTTCTAGAAAATAGCGATGATAAGCGCTTAATCCTGATTCATGGATTAATAAATGGCGTATTGTAATTGTATCTTTTCCAGATTTATAGAATCCTGGAAAAAATTCACTAATGGGTTGATCAAGATTAAGCTCTTTATCATTCACTAATTTCATTACAATTGGAGTTGCAGATAGTACTTTTGTTATTGATGCAAGATCAAAAATAGTCTCTGTAGAAACTTCTTTTGCTTTATAATAAGTATGATAACCAAAGCCCTTTGATAATATTGTTTTACCATGTTGTGAAATATATACTTGAGCTCCAGGGAAAATTTTAGCCTCTACAGCACTATCAATTATTGATAGAGAATATGATATATTTGCTTTTTCAAGAAAAGCACTATCACGGTGTACAAGAATTTGATCACCTCTTTTTAATTCTTTATTTAATTCAACTGGTAATCGACCAGTTATAGGAACGTCAGTCAATAATGCATTTGCCGCAGCTTCTACTAATACACTACCATATCCGTACGCAGCTAAATAAGTATCAATATAATCGTAGGTTGGTAAATAAGGACTACCAAAGCTAGTTACGATAAAAGGGATTCCATTTTGATATAGTCTCTTTATTAGACTTGCATAGCTATCATCTATAGTTGCTATGCCTTTATTCATACGTATTCGCACAAGAATTGATACTAATGTCAAATCAACATCTTTTAACTCATTTATTATTTCATTTATATTATTATCATTTACTTTTTCAGTTACAATAATTTCTTTTAAATCTGGATAAGCACCATTTAATTTATTTTTCATAGGGAGTAAATATTTTTGAGAGTTTTTATCCTCAGTAATTGATAAGTGAGCAATGTTATTATAATTTGAAACTTTTTTTAACAAATCATATTTATCTTTTATAACTGTGATAGATAATTGAGCTATTTTATTTGCGATGTTTATATGATTAGGATTGCCAATTATCAACTTACTTTTTTCCCAATCTCTTATTCCTTTATCTACCATTAGATTAAGTTCTTCTTTTGCTAGCCAAATCCTCTTCACAGACTCATTAATTCTCTCCTCAGTAATACGCCCAGATAAAACGGCTTCTTTTATAGCGTTTATTGTTGAGTCTACATCAAGAGGTAATAAAATAATATCAGCACCTGCCTCCACTGCTCGCACACAAGCTTCAGAAGATTTAATATTATTTAATGCTCCCATCTCCATAGCATCAGTGACAACTAGTCCATCAAATCTCAATTTTTTTCTTAACAACCCATTAGTAATCACTGATGATAAAGTTGCTGGTTTTTTTGAACGATCGATACCAGGAGTAATTACGTGAGCCGTCATTACCATTTTCACTCCATTTTTTACTGAGGATTTAAATGGAGGTAACTCAATTTTTGAAAAATCTTTTTTATTTCCATATATCACTGGCAACCTTGTATGGCTATCTGTTGCAGTATTTCCATGGCCTGGAAAATGTTTGACACACGCATATACATTTTGTTCCTGAACACCACGAATAAATGAATTTCCAAATATACTTACCAAACGCGGATCATCACCATATGATCTAAAATTGATAATAGGATTATCTGGGTTATTATTTACATCCATCACAGGTGCAAAAATCATATTGACTCCAAATGCTTTAGCTTCAATAGCAGTAATTTTACCCTGTTCATACGCTAGGATATTGCGGCCTGTTGCAGCTACAGCCATATTGGTTGGGAATAGTGTTGCGCCATCATACCATTGACCAAGCCCTCTTTCATAATCCGCAGCAATAAATAATGGAATATCTGACCAACTTTGGGCTATCTGAATACGTTCAAATGTCTCTTTTAAATCTCCTCCATAAACTACTGCACCTCCAATTCCTATTTCATTTATCCATCTATGAAATTTTTTGTATTCAAATGATGAATCATTTGTTAAGTCTCCTTTTAAACGGAACATAATCATTTGAGCAATCTTTTTTTCTATAGAAAGTTTTTCCCAAGGCTCTTGAATAATTTCCGGTTCATCTTTACTAACAAAGATTTGACATCCTGTTAGTAATAGGAAAAACAATAATAGAATATGTTTAGGAAAAGTTATTTGGTTGTCTTTCATTTCATTTCAAAGTTAAATGCTCTTAATGAAGCATTCTACATTCAATTCTATTCTTGTATAACTTAATGACTAAAAATAGATTACTTAACTAAATAATTATTATCAACATATAGACAATAAACATATTTAATGAACTCTAAAGAAAAAGAATATATTATTATTGGAATTGATGGTGGAGGATCAAAAGTATCTGCAGGTATTATAGAGTCAAAAGATATATCAACTTTCACTATCAAATCATTATCACAACAATATTATAATGAAAGGTCAGAATTTAATTCTGATTTTTCTCCAGTGGCTATGGATATCCAATTAAATGAATATAATACTGAGGAATACAATGTAACCAACGATGAGGTTCTTCAAGGAAAGGCAATAATAGAATCATTCCATAATTCTATCATTAATTTAAATATTGATAAACCCATTTTGATGGGAATTGGAATGGTAGGTTTAAAAACAAAAGATTTGAGAGGTATTGGGGCTATTGCTAATGGGCCAAGAATACCAAATTTTTGTATACAATTAGAGGATGCATTACATAAATCTAACATTCATTTACACAAACCAATTCAATATATTGGAAGCGATGCTGATAATTGTGGAATTGGTGAAGAATATGGAAAAGATGGCTTATTCAAAGATATACAAAATGGCTATTATATAGGAGGGGGTACAGGTACTGCAGATGCATTAAAACTTAAAAATGAATTGATTCCCTTTGATAGCATATCTTCATGGATAGCTAAATCATGGGAAATATTAAATGAAAATAATATTTCCATGGAGCAGTATACATCTCTTAAGGGTATTCAATCTATCTATAGTAATTATTCCGAAATACCAATAAATGAACTGTGTAATGAATCAATTTATGCAAATGAGATATTTTCAAGAGCACTAAAAAATGAACAAGCAGCTTTATTAACTTGTGCAGATATAACAAAATATATGTCTACTCTCATTGTCGAACGTGTTGAAACAATTTTTAGTGGCTGGCAAAATAAATTTGGACTATTAAATCCTAAACATAGTTTGTTAATAAATAATCATCCATACAAAAATAATTTGTTAGAACGTATAATTATAGGTCAAGGTCTAGGTAAATTATTTCATCTATCAAAAAATACACCTTTACTTTGGGATCCATTACATAATAATATTTATGATATGATACAGAAGTCTAGGGTACTACCATCAGAAGCAAAAAAATTCCTTTTTGAAAATGGTACTCTGAAAAAAGGTTTTATTATGACCTCAAACTTAGACAATTCTGCCCTTTTAGGTGCAGGTGTAACAGCAATTTATAGCTAATTATGAATAACGACTCCAACAGACTGCTTGCTCTTGATTGTTTACGTGGACTAACTATTGCTTTTATGATTATTGTTAACACTCCTGGTAGCTGGTCATATGTATATAGTCCTCTACGGCACGCAAAATGGCATGGGTGTACTCCAACAGATCTTGTTTTTCCATTCTTTTTATTTATAGTTGGTGTTGCAATGAGGTTTTCATTTAAGCATTACAATTATGAACCTTCAGTCAGTCTATTAAAAAAAGTTTTTTGGCGTACATTAACTATTTTTGCTTTTGGTCTAATGTTAAATGCATATCCATTCATACGTCAGGATTGGGATTGGTCTTCTTTACGCATTATGGGAGTTTTACAACGTATTGGGTTAGCCTATGGGCTGGCATCAGTAATTTCATTATATATAAAAGATAGTAAAATATGGATTCCCAGTAGTATCATTCTCATTGGTTACTGGTGCATATTATATTTATTTGGAGGTAATGACCCATATGGACTTAATACCAACGTGGTACGCGCTATTGATATAGCGCTAATGGGTGAAAAACATCTCTGGCTTGGAAATGGAGTTCCATTTGACCCAGAAGGATTATTAAGTACTTTACCTGCAACTGTTACTGTTCTTATTGGATATTATATAGGTATTCTTATTCAAGAAAATGAAAATAAAAATATACTTGTAAAATCCTTAGTAATACATGCTGCACAAATCGCAGCAATTGGATGGATTTGGGGGTTTTTCTTTCCGATTAATAAACCGTTATGGACAAGCAGTTATGTTTTATACACAGCTGGTATCGCGACTTTTTTCCTTGCTATATTTATTTTTATGATTGATTTAAAAAATTATAGGAAACCATTTTGGCCATTAATGATTTTTGGAACTAATTCTATTTTTGTTTTTATTGGGTCTGGCATATGGGTAAAAACAATTATAAATATAAAATTTAAATTTAATGGAGAAATAATTTCAGGGTATCATTATCTATATAGTTCTTTTTTTCAACCATTAGCTGGTAATATTAATGGATCTCTCTTCTTTGCACTTAGTCATGTATTAGCTTGGTGGCTAATACTATACTGGATGTACAGGAAAAGAATTTTCATTAAAATATAATCAATTATGTCATTAAATATTTTTATTACCGGTGCTAGTAGCGGCATTGGAGAATCGCTAGCATATTATTATTCTCAAACAGGATGTACAATTGGTATAGTTGCTAGAAGAAAAGATCGTTTATTATCTGTAGCGAATGAATGTAAAAAACTAGGTGGAAACCCATTAGTATATAATATTGATGTATCAAATAAAGAAAAATGTGAAGATGCAGCTAAAGATTTTGTATCAATAAATAAAGGTATTGATATTATAATAGCAAATGCTGGCGTTGGAGGCGATGACAATATTTTAAGTGGTAATCCTTCTGAAATTAATAAAATTCTTAAAATAAATTTACTTGGTGTAATTAATAGCGTTATACCATTTATTCCAACAATGAAAGGACAACTTTCAGGAAAGATTGCAATAATTAGTTCAATTGCAGCCTTTCGAGGTATACCTGGACATGGAGCTTATTCATCTAGCAAAGCAGCCTTACAAAATATAACTGAAAGTTGGGATTATACTTTAAAACCTTATGGCATATCATTGACAACAGTATTCCCAGGATATATTGATACAGAAATGACAAAAGATCATAAATTTCAAATGCCATTTTTAATGCATTCTAATAAAGCTTCAAAAATAATTGCAGATGCAATTGAACGAAAAAAAAGAAAATTAATTCTTCCATGGCAATGGAAATTTATTGTTCCAATATTTCGTATTCTTCCTCGATTTTTGATATATAGATTTACGCCTAATAAAAAGAACTAATGTGCCTTACTTTTTTATCTTACGTTACTACAACTTCTAAAAGAATATGGTTATATGATAAATGATCGATTACTATAACTTTCATCAATGCTTTACTTCAACTAATATATTGTTTAAATAATGAAATTATGAAAAGGCTAATTGAAGCCATATATTTAACTAAATTATTTTCTACAAAAATTAAAAGAATATGATTAATACTTTTAAATCTCAGCTAAATGATATCAACTCTGGTATAAGTAGACCCAAAAATATAAATCTAACTACTGTAAATAAACTTGGAGTTCTAGGGTCTGGATTAATGGGCCATGGCATAACATATGTATCAGCGCTATCGGGTATTGAAGTTGTGATGACTGATTCTAATCAAGAAAATGCGGAAAAAGGATTTTCAAGAATAAAGAATATTTTACATAGTATTGTTAAAAAAGGACAATTATCGCAAGAAAATGCGAAAAATGTTCTTAATAAAATAACAGTAACAGATGATTATAATAACCTTCAGGATTGTGATCTAATTATTGAGGCAGTTTTCGAAGATCGTGACTTAAAAGGAAAAGTTACAGCTCAAGCTGAGAAAATCATGGATAGAAATGGAATATTTGCATCTAATACTTCTACGCTGCCTATTTCTGGCCTTGCAGAAAAATCTATTCGTCCAGAAAAGTTTATTGGAATCCACTTCTTTTCACCTGTTCATAAAATGAAACTAGTAGAAATCATTAAAGGTGAGAAAACCAATGATGAAACAATAGCAAAAGCTTTTGATTATGTATTAAAAATTAAAAAGATACCAATTGTTGTAAATGATAGTCGTGGTTTTTATACATCACGAGTATTTAGTACGTATACAAATGAAGGTTTAGCATTACTTGCTGAAGGAAACCATCCACAAGAAATTGAAACAGCTGGTAAAAAGGCTGGAATGCCAGTGGGGCCTCTTGCTGTAATTGATGAGATCAATCTTGGTTTAGTTTCACAAATAAGAAAACAAACTAGAAAAGATCTTGCTACTGAAGGGAAAGAACTGCCACTAATACCTGCTGATCAAGTCATTGATCTGATGACAGAAAAAATCAATCGTTTAGGTAGAGCTCAAGGTGGAGGTTTTTATGAGTACCCAGAAAATGGAAAAAAATATCTCTGGCCTGAATTACAAACTCATTTCCCTATTGCTAAAGATCCTCTAACTCAAGATCAAATGATAGAAAGAATATTATTTATACAAGCTATAGAAACAATTCGCGCTTATGAAGAAAATGTTGTGACATCTGTTGCTGAAGCTAATATTGGAAGTATTTTTGGATGGGGATTTTCACCTGAAAAAGGAGGAACGCTGCAGTTTATAAATGACTATGGAATTAAGAAATTTGAAAAAAGATCTCAAGAACTATATAAAAAATATGGTAAACGTTTTATTCCTCCAAAAATGTTAATAAAGATGGCCTCTAATAAAGAAACGTTTTAAAACATTTATGAAAAAGAATAAAGCAATTAAGATTGGCTGTGCTTCTGCTTTTTGGGGAGATACAAGTAGTGCTGCTCCACAACTGGTACATAGTGGAAATATAGATTATCTTGTTTTTGATTATCTTGCAGAAGTCACCATGTCTATTCTAGCTAGTGCAAAAATGAAGAATCCTGACTTAGGGTATGCGACTGACTTTATCAAACATATCGGTCCTCTTTTAACCGAAATAAAAAAACAACAAATAAAAGTTATTAGTAATGCTGGTGGAATAAATCTTATATCATGCAAGAACGCAGTTTTAGAAGAAGCAAAAAAGGTAGGAATAGAATTAAATATTGCAATTGTTGAAGGAGATAATCTAATTAATCAAGAGAATATGTTAAGAGCGCTTCCAGTTAAAGAGTTAGAAACAGACAAATCTTTGCCAGAAGGAATAGTCAGTATTAATGCATATTTAGGTGCTGATGGTGTTAAGCAAGCGCTTGAACAGGGTGCAGATATGGTTATCACAGGTAGATGTGTTGATAGTGCAGTTGTTTTAGGTCCATTAATGTATGAATTTGATTGGAAGTATAATGAATATGATAAACTAGCTGCAGGTAGTTTAGCAGGTCATATCATTGAATGTGGAGCACAATGTACTGGTGGAAATTTCACCGATTGGCATTTCGTTAATAATTTTGATAATATGGGCTTTCCTATTGTTGAGGTTGAATCTGATGGCAGCTTTATTGTAACCAAACCTGAAGGAACGGGCGGAATTATTTCATTTGGTACTGTTGCAGAACAATTCCTTTACGAGATTGGTGATCCTCAAAACTATTTACTTCCAGATGTAACCTGCGATTTTACTAATGTGAACATCAAAGAGATAGGAAGCGATCAAGTCTCTGTTTCTGGAGCTAGAGGAAAACCTCCTAGCAATACATATAAAGTGTCTTCTACATACTTGCATGGTTATCGAATTACAATTGCTGCAATTATTTGTGGGATAAATGCTTCTAAAAAAGCACAAGTTGTTGCTGATGCAATAATAAAAAAGACCAAACGTATTTTTTCAGATAATGGATTAGAAGATTATTTGGATACAAATATTTCAATTATTGGAACTGAAACAACTTATGGAAAAAATAGAAATAATGCTGACCCGCGAGAAGTCTTATTAAGAATTGTTGCCACACATAAACAAAAAGATGCGTTAATATTACTTTCAAGAGAAATTGCACAAGCTTCAACAGGAATGACACCTGGGTTTGTTAATATGCTTGGTGGAAGACCTTCCGTATCGCCTTCCATACGTTTGTTTTCTTTTTTATTACCAAAAGATCAAATAAATACAACAGTATATATAAATGATAAACAGTATGAAGTAGAAAACTTTACTTCAAAATTAAATCATATTAATTCTACCGCTAAAGTATCTAGTTCATCTGATATTTTAGATATTACAGATACGGAAGTGGCATTAATAAAATTAGCTTATGCTCGCAGTGGCGATAAAGGAGATCATGCCAATATTGGTGTCATTGCAAGAAAGGCTGAATACTTACCATATATACGAAATGCACTTTCAAAACAAACAGTGGCAAAATATTTTGCGCACATTCTAAAAGGAGATGTTGATAGGTGGGATATTCCAGGTATTAATGCCTTGAATTTTCTACTTAAAAATTCATTAGGTGGTGGCGGTATGGCAAGTTTAAATGTTGACCCTCAAGGAAAAGGGTATGCTCAACAACTTTTAGATATAATGATACCAGTACCAAGTAGAATTGCAGAGGAGGTAAATAAATAATTATGAGTTATAAGAGTATTTTTAATAAGGAATCATTCTCAAAAAAAAATGTTGTAGTTACAGGTGGAGGTAGTGGAATTGGTAGATGTATAGCACACGAACTGAGTTCGTTAGGATCAGATATTATTTTAGTTGGAAGAAATAAAGAAAAACTTGAAACGGTACAGAAAGAAATTAAATCATCTAATGGAAACGCATCATTCTATGTCTGTGATATTCGAGAAGAAGATAAAGTCCGTCAATGTACTAAAGAGATTTATGAAGAATTCAATATAATACATGGTTTAGTTAATAATGCTGGCGGCCAATTTCCATCTCCAGCAGAATATATTTCACAAAAAGGGTTTGAAACTGTTGTAAGAACAAACCTTGTAGGGGGGTTTTTGTTTAGTCGCGAGGTATTCAGTCAAGGAATGATTAATTCTGGCGGTAATATTGTAAATATAACTGCAGATATGTGGAATGGTATGCCTGGTATGAGCCACTCTGGTGCAGCAAGGTCTGGTATGGATAACCTAACTAAGACTCTTGCCTATGAGTGGGGGTATGCTGGAGTACGTGTAAACTCTGTTGC
>CETM01204549.1_pt1 | contig 14267 bp, 10 predicted proteins | sample 361451 | NCBI WGS metagenome assembly CETM01 (sample SAMEA2622690, study PRJEB7988) | marine metagenome | isolation source: saline water (ENVO:00002010), including
GCCCCCCCGTCGAGTCCGTCCGGTGGTGTAGCCGTCGCAAGCGACACTTTCCTCATCGGAGAATTTATAGAATTGGGAATTGCGGAAGCGGGTTCATTGGGTAGCCAAGGCGTTGCCCCGGCTGGAGCATCAACCCCAAATGCTATATCTATTATTTTTGACCCAATAGGATTCTCTGCGGCGAACCCGTCCGGCCGGTCCGGAGATTTCTTTAATCCGGGCTCCCCAGTGGAGGGCTACGTAGTCGGATTAAAAATTAGTGGTGTCGCCCAAAATTTTGTGCAGGACCGTGGGTCATCTTCCAACCAAATTAATGCGGGGACAGTGACCACATCCTCCGGTTCAACTCTTAGCGCAGAAACGACGTCTACTTTTACAGCTGGGTCAAGCAGCGGAGTCACGTTCAAACAGGTAATTTCTCTCGATAGAAACGATAGTTTTTTCAAAACAACAGTTACTATTGAAAATAGCGGTTCGGTACTTTTGGAAGACGTTCGTTACATGAGGACGATGGATCCTGATCAAGATTTTGATTTCTTTGGGAACTTTCAAACACGAAACGATGTCTTATCGCAACCAAGCGGCAACAATGTTACAGCAATTTCACAAGCACAGGGTCCGACTTCACAAATCTCGATCAACCTTATCTCTACCGATGGTTCCGCCAGAGCGTCCAATTTTGGCTTTACCAATAATGATGCCTTTGCAGCTTCCGCATTCAATTCACCAGTTGATCGCGGCGGATCCCAGGTGGATCAGGCAATAACACTTACGCTTGATTTTGGGGATATCGCAGCCGGTGCCTCAGTTACGAAAACGTTTTTCACGTCGTTCCAAAACGGAACTTCCACAAATAGCGCAGCGAACGACATGATCGTCGCTACAGATAACGCCGACAGCATCTCGACCGGCAACGGAAATGACACAATTTTTGACCTTGGTGGAAACGACACAGTTTCCGCGGGAGATGGCAACGACACGATTATAGCTGGAGGCGGAAGCGACACCTACAACGGCGAAAATGGTACCGATACGCTCGATTACCGTAATTCTAACGCGATTACTGCAGACTTCGGCTCAGGTAACGTAACGATCTCTGGTACGGCTGAAACCGATAGTTTTTCGAATATCGAGGGTGTAACTGGGTCGTCTTCCGCCGATTCTATAACCGGTGGCTCTAATGCCGAGACGCTTACTGGATCCGGCGGAGCGGACACGCTGCGAGGAAATGGCGGGGCAGACACATTTGCCTATGTTCGCTCATCAGATGGCGACGTCCGAACCTCAAATGGCACGGTAGGTAGCAATAACGGGGACGCGGTAGCCGACTTTTTATCCGGCACCGATAAAATTAGCCTCTCAAAAGAGGGCTTCGGATTTAACTCGATCAGCAATGGTGTCAATTTCGAGGTAATCAACGCTGGTTACGATGGCACCAATAGTACGTTAGGCGAGTTTTCCTCTTCCAATCCGGTGCTGATTTATTCTCAGTCAGATGCGGCGCTTATTTATGACGATAATGGGTCATCCGCTGGTTATACAATTTTGCTTAACCACGGAAATGCCTCGGCTTCTAATGATATAGTCGCTAACGATATCGTGCTCGTTTAGGGGCGCTAATGCTCGGATTACCCGCCTGGCTCGTCTCGACCGTAAAATTATCAGATCGAGATATATTCCGAGTCATCACGTATTCTCTTTTTATCAATATTCTCGCACTAGCAACCCCGATTTTCGTTCTCCAGGTATATGATCGGGTGGTTTTCCAATCTGGTCTTGATACTTTGAAGGCGCTTATTTTTGGCGTTTTGATTGCTCTTTTATTTGATTTTTTTCTTAGACAGGCGAGAAGTCGTTTACTCCAATTTATATCCCTAAAAATCGACGGTCGGCTTGGTAAAGAGATTTTCGATCGTTTTTCCCAACTAAATTTAAATCAACTCGAAAGCCGGCCCTCGTCATATTGGCAAAATATTTTTCGTGACTTAGCGCATATTCGCAACTTCGTTGGCGGTGCGACTATCATTCTTTTTATTGATATTCCCTTCTCCATAATTTTTATTCTAATTATCTACCTGATTGCGCCGCCACTGATCTGGGTATTCCTCGGGACAATACTGGCGTTTTCACTGCTGGCGTGGTCGTCCTCGAAGTTCGTTAAAAAAGCAGCCCTTCAAGAGCAAAATGTTCGCTCCGGTGTTGAAAACCTGTTAGTGGAAATTGTCTCTAATCGCATCACCGTGAAATCCTTGGATATTGGAAGGTATTTGCAGTTAATTTGGTCGGAGAGACATTCTGAGAGCATTCAAAAAGCGGTGTCTAGGGGGCGCATCGCCGATAGGTATGCAAACATAAATGTGGTCTTAACAATGGGAGTTACGGTGGCGCTCACCTCTTTTGGAGCGGTTGCGGTTCTTGATCAAACAATGACAATTGGCGGATTGATCGCGGCGAATATGTTAGCAACTCGTGTAATACAGCCGCTTAGCCAACTATCTATTGCTTGGCGAACACTGAATCAGTTTCGCTCGTCCCGAGACCGGGTTCGCGATCTGTATTTGGAGAGCGGTCACGTAAATACTACCCCGGTAGAGTTTGACCGCCCGAAAGGCGAAATACAGATCGATAAATTAAATTTTTCGTACGATGATGAGAAAAGGGTCCTAGAGGATATTACCCTGAGCTTCCGACCCGGAGAAATCCACGCGGTAGTCGGAAATAATGGGAGTGGGAAGTCGACCCTCTTCAAACTTGTTTTGAATTTGTATAAGCCGCAAGCTGGTCGGATTTTGTGGGACGAAGCCGATATTCGACAGTTCGATCATTCCCAACTGTCGAGTTGGTATGGATACGTTCCCCAAGATTGCACGCTATTTACGGGTTCTATACGCGACAATATCGCGAGCTTTTCCGACGAAATACCAGACAGAGAAGTCATAGGAATTGCTCAGGAACTTGGTCTTCACGCCGATATATCAGACCTTCCGAATGGCTATAGTACCCTAATTGGCGAAGGGGGATATTCATTATCTGTCGGCCAGAGGCAGAAAATTGCGATTGCTAGAGCACTAATTGGAAGCCCAGTAGTAATGTTGCTCGATGAGCCGACTTCAAACCTTGATCAAAGTTCAGAAAAAATGATGATCGATTTCCTTGGAAGACGGGCCAAAGAATATCGTTCTACGATAATCGTTGTGACCCATAGCCCGGCGATACTTGCAATGGTGGACCAAATTACCGTGCTCAATAAGGGAAGAATTTATTTGACTGGGGATAGAGAGAGCGTCCTACCCAAAATCACAAAGTCCCCGAGGAGGTAGTCATCTCCATGTATAAAAACTCTAAGTGGTAGAAAAGTGAGCAAAATAGAAGACGTGATTAGAAAGTATAAACCAAGAGGAGATTCCTACTTCTCTATTTTAATTATTGGTTTGCTGCTTTCCGGACTTGTATGGGCTCTTTTAGGGGAGCTAGAGGAGGTTGCGGTCGCGAGTGGCGAGGTTATCCCCCAAGGTCAGGTTAAATTAATTCAACACCTTGAAGGCGGCATAGTTACAGAAATTTTGGTGGAAGAAGGACAGAAAGTGAGTAGTGGTACTCGCCTAATCCAGCTTCGGCTTGGCGCCGACCGCGTGAGATCATCGGAGCTCCAACTTCAACTAAACGGCCTGCGAATTAAACGAGAGAGATTACAGGCCGAGTTAGATAAGAAGCAGTTTCTCTTACCTATAAAACAAGATTCCAGAACGCAGAAAATAATCCAAAAGGAAATCCTCGCTTTTGAAAACCGTAAAGAGCAGGTGATTGGAAAAACTAGAATTCTTAAAGCAAAGTCGAGGCAGAAGGTCTTAGAAATAAGGGAATTGGAGAGCCGAATACAGGGGCGGAAGAACAGCTTGTCTCTTGCAAAAAAACGTCTCTTGATCTCGAAAGATCTTGAAAAAAATAAACTCGTTACGCGGATGGAAGCTCTTGACCTCGAAAATGAATATGAACAGTTAAAATCAGAAATTTCTGAATTGAAAAGTTCGCTTCAAAGAGCAGAAGAAGCGGTCAAAGAAGCCAATCAACGGGCAAAGACCCAATTACTAGATTTCAATAGAGAGGTTTCCGAGGAATTAGGCAACGTTGAGATTGCAATCGCACAGACGAAAGAACAACTTGAAACAGCTGCGGAAATTGTTAAGCAAACCTCTCTAAAAAGCCCGATAGACGGCATCGTCAAGAATCTCCGCCAACACACAATTGGGGGAGTGGTGCAGCCTGGTGAAGCGGTCATGGAAATCGTGCCGTTGAGAGACCAACTAATAATAGAAACTAAATTAGCGCCAATAGATGTGGGTTATGTCAGCGTCGGCCAGGAAGCGGATGTAAAGATCCAAACGTATGATTTTCTTCGGTATGGATCATTAAAAGGCTACGTAAGAAATGTCGCTGCTGGCACATCAATAGACTCTAGTGGCGCTCCCTATTTTAGGGTCGAGATTGAAACAGAGAAGAATTTTCTTGGCAAAAAAGCAGGGTCACTGCCTATAACCCCCGGGATGCAAGCCGACGTAGATATAAAGACCGGAAGCCGTTCAGTCTTTGATTACCTCGTGTCCCCGTTACTGAAGCTTCAGCACGCGGCGTTCAGAGAGCGTTAGTTCACTAATTTATATGATCTTTAAATCATTGGTACGTTAGGCCAACAGCGATCACGGAAGAGAATTAAATGTGGCTTGCGTAACCGACTGCGTGATGGCAGCTTGCGGCTATCGTTCAAAATAAATTAGGGCCTGTAGTTCAGCTGGTTAGAACGCTCCGCTCATAACGGAGTTGTCGGGGGTTCGAGTCCCTCCAGGCCCACCACTTTCTTCGAAATCCGTTGAATAGATGGTGATCTCTTTCAGGTGAATTACCGTTTCTTGGGCATTTTTAATGCGTACATTACGAGAAGTTGACCATGACCACGACGCCTCCTACCGCCGAACGAAGGCGGCACACCACCGAACGGCACAAATGCACTATAGACGACCCCTATGATTGGTTGCGGGACAACGGCTGGCAGCGGGTCATGCGAGAGCCGGATGCGCTGAAGGCTGATATCCGGGCCCACCTCGAGGAAGAGAACGCATGGACAGAAGCCGCATTGTCTCCTATTGCCGAACTCCGTAAAGGACTGGCCATAGAAATAAAAGGGAGGATTAAGGAAGATGATTCTTCTGTGCCCGCAATTGACAGCGACTGGGCTTATTACCGGCGGTTCGTTGAGGGTGGACAGTACCCGTTGTTATGCCGGCGGCCGTGTGAAGATCTTGACAGTACAAACGAGCAGGTGCTGCTAGATGGCAATTTGGAGGCACAGGGCGAAAAATTTTTCGCAATTGGTGGGGCTGTGCATTCTCCAGATCACAGACTATTAGCCGTAGCAATAGACCAGAAAGGGTCAGAATACTGCAAGATCATCCTCCGGGATATGGAGACTAACGATTTTCTCTCTGACGAACTGATGGACGCGCAGGGCGACATGGTTTGGTCGGCAGATAGCGCGTCTTTGTTCTATACTATCCTTGATGAGAACCACCGGCCTGGCAAGGTTATGCGGCATGCTGTTGGAACGCCTCCGGCTCAGGATACGCTTGTTTACGAAGAGACTGATCCCGGGTTCTTCGTCCGAATTAATAAGACGGAAAGTAGCCGGTTCGTTGTCATATATACGCACGATCATGCCAATACATCGGAAGTGCGTCTGATTCCGACTGAGGAACCTATCACACCGCCGCGACTCTTGCTGCCTCGCGAAACCGGGGTGACCTACGATGTGTCGGATCACGGTGAGACGCTGTTTATCAGAACAAACCGGGACGCGGTCGACTTCCGAATCGTGATGGCTCCGTTAGACGACCCAGATCCATCGAACTGGGTTGATCTAGTACCGCACAAGTTGGGTAGGCTGATCCGCTCCGTGGTTATATTCCGAGATTGGTTGGTCAGGCTCGAAAGGGAACAGGCACTACCGCGCATCGTTGTGAGGGCTATATCAGACGGGGACGAACACGAAATTGTATTTGATGAGGAAGCCTACGATTTGAACCTAATATCGGGATACGAATTTCAAATCGATACTCTGCGGATTTCTTATTCATCTCCGACAACGCCGACAAAGGTGTATGACTACGATATGCGAACCCGCGAGCGTGTACTGCGAAAGGAACAGGAAATTCCTTCGGGGCATGATCCGACGGGCTATGTCTGCCAGCGACTAATGGCAGAAAGTCATGACGGCAAGTTAGTGCCGGTGACAGTGCTGCATGCGATCGATACCGCGCTCGACGGTTCAGCGCCATTATTGCTCTATGGCTACGGATCGTACGGCTATGCTATGCCCGCTGGGTTTTCGCCGAATGTGTTTAGCCTCGTCGATCGAGGCTTCGTATATGCGATCGCACATGTCCGGGGAGGCACGGAAAACGGTTATATTTGGTATTCCGATGGTAAGTTGGACCGCAAAAAGAATACATTCCTTGATTTTATCGCCTCCGCTGAACATCTCGTCGCGGCCAACTTCACATCAGTTGGAAATATTGTGGCACAGGGGCGTAGCGCCGGTGGAATGTTGATGGGAGCAGTCGCAAATATACGGCCCGATCTATTTTGCGGTATCTTGGCTGAAGTGCCGTTCGTCGACGTGTTAAATACAATGTGTGATGACACTCTACCTTTAACCCCGCCGGAATGGGTGGAGTGGGGCGACCCCATACGGGATGTCGCCGCATTCGAATACATGGCTTCATATTGCCCGTATACCAACGTTATCGAACAGGCCTATCCGAACGTTCTGGCGACGGGTGGGCTAACAGATCCGCGTGTAACTTATTGGGAGCCGGCGAAGTGGGCAGCAAAGCTACGGCATCATAACACCGCTGATACCAAAACCCTGTTGTATATCAATATGGAAGCTGGTCATGGCGGCGCATCGGGGCGTTTCGATAAACTGGCAGAGGTTGCACTTTCTTATGGGTTTGCACTGATGGTGACAGAAAATCCCAAATACCCCAATTTATCCTAATGATTCAGCTTGGGAGCCTTGTCGGCTAGCGCATCCTCGGATAACGCTATAGAAGCGAAATAAATATCCCATTTGACCCTTGAAAATTACCTAAAATAAAATGATAGGTTGCAGCGTAGATTTAAAAAATCTCTTCGAAAAAGTCTCTAATCATTCTGTATGTCTTACGACACAGTTTTTCGTCGTAACGCTGCAATGTATCTGCGGCTCCATGTACGCAGAATCCATGTGGCGCATCGCCGAACATTATGACTTGCCAATCGGTGCCGTTAGCACTGAGTTCTGCCTCAAAAGCATCGATCTGCGGTTTGGGTGTCACGATATCGTTGGATCCATGGATTACCAATACGCGGCCAGAGATATTATTTGGTCGGTTGGGGGCAACGGTTGCGGGTAGGGTAACGTGGATGAGGACCGACCCCTGGAAATCAGCCCCGTCGCGAAGCTGCTCAGTCAGATAACCACCACCCATGCAATAACCGATCGCACCTCGTTTGGAAGTATCAATCAGATTCAATCGCGTTGCTTCCGCTGTAAGGGCATTCTGCGCCGCAGACCCGCAGCCGATGATAAACTCAATATTCGACCGGTTTTCTCGTGCAGTTTTACCGAGTTCCTCGTGGGTTTTTTGTTCCCCCCCGTAATTCTTGCCGAACATATCGGCCAAGAGGATGACGTAGTTGGATTCTGCTGCTTCGGCAGCCATTTCTGTAGTATGTGGACAGATCCCTAACCAGTCAGGTTGCATAAATATTGATGGTCGCTTCTCCAAGACGCTATCGTCATAGACGAGCATCCCTTCATAAGACCTTTTATCGAATTCGTAGGGTACTGGATGGTTGATGATCATAGTTAATTTCCTTAACTCTCACATAGTTTTAGCGGACATGTCCAAGACGGAACACCAGCCCAGCAGTTATATTAAATACCTGGATGTCATCCGAGGAATTTAAGATCGGTGGAGACGCTTTTTGAATTTGATAAGTAAAAATTCTAGCAGCCTCGACTTTTTGAGAATCTTCGACCTTGGTTAATGCCCAACAAAAACGTCTAACTCCCGATAATCGGGGAGGGTCGTATCGATTTTTCGGCCCTGTCGTATAACCAGTCGATCAGTTTGCGGACGGCTTAAAAACTCGCTGAAGCTTCGAGCCGAAAATATCACGATGTCGACTGTCCCGCCGACAGATAAACGACCGACATGGGATAATCCCATGATGTCAGCTGGTGTGCTTGTTACTGCCATTGGCCAATCACCTGTTGGATAGTCTAAATGGGCGATCCGAACAGCTTGGGTGAACACCTCTGCTACGTCTAGGTCCCCGAAGGCATAAAACGGATCCCTAGTATTGTCGCTGGCGATGGCTACTGGGATACCGCAATTTTTCAATTCGTGAAGTATAGTTACTCCACGCCACCGAGGTGTATATCCCGTGTTGCGTCCTTGCAGAAACATATTGCACATTGGCAGACTAGTTACACTAAGCCCCGCCTCAACAGCGAGGTCCAGCGCTTGGCGGACTTCTATCTCCGGCCGGACTGCTAGGCTACAGCAGTGACCGACGTTGACGGGATGGTCATAACCATTACGGATTAGCGCTTGGCAGATGTGATCAAAAGACCGTGCCTCTGGATCTCCCATCTCGTCAACGTGGAAGTCAAGAGCGAGGTTACGGTCAATTGCTAAACCAATTATGAAATCCAGTAAGGAATCGGTGTTCTCTTGGATATTGAGTACAGCACCAAGAATCCCATCATATTCGATCATCATATCAGCGATTTCTTTTCCGAACCCCTTGTCGGAATATCCCCATATCGGCTCAAGACATACGGCTTGGAGTGTCATTCGGTCCGCCCAATTTTTCCGAATTTCCGATAATATTGGCCAAGAAATATCGTGTTGCGGCGGTGTTGAATCGATGTGCGTTCGAATTGCAGCCGTGCCATGGGCATAGGCACAACGAAGTGAAAAATCCATTCGAGCGCGAACATCTGCCGCCGACCAGTTGGATACTCGATCTTTTGCCGTTGATGACAAAGCGCCGGCGCGAGTTCCATCCGGGTTCTGGCGCCGTGGCCAAATATGGCCTTTGTCTATGTGGGTATGAAGATCGACAAAACAGGGCCACACCATCCTATCATCGAGATCGACACTTCCTGATATTGAAGCCGATATTGTTCCCGCAGGAGATAAGGATACGATCCGTCGTTGATTTATTTCTATGTCGAGAGAGACGAGACCGTCTGGTCCCCACCCTACGTCTTCCGGAAGCCCTTGGGTAAGACATGCGGGGACAGTTGCGTTGCGAAGCAATATTTTTCCATTGGCCGGAAGGTCAGAAATTAGTGGCATACAACGGATAGTAGCGCTTGTTTCATCTGCGCGACAGAAAACTATACCGGATATTTAAACAAAAACTTAAGGTGTAGAACTACTCATTCCGCTTCCCTCAGTAATCTACTGTCGAGAACACCCTATCTAGTATCGATTCCCGTTTAAAGGAACTTCTCGGAGATAAATTCCTGACGGCTGTTTTAGCCTATAGACTACCTTCACCTCGCCAGGAAGATCCTTCGCGACGGGTCGTTGCTCCAATACCCTTCATTATTCTATCTACGGCATCGTTCCCGTTCACCCAAGTCGCGTATACTTGTTCGACGCCATACGTTTTCCCAAGCGAACACACCCTGCCCACTAAAAAAGACGCAAGCCCACGATTTCGATATATTTCATCTACCGACATTGCAATCTCTGCTGTGGTTGGTGCTTCCCCCGATTCCCAACCAAGCTCGGCAACCCCGACCAATAACTCGCCATTGAAAGCACCCACTAACAGACTTCGGCCCCAATCAAACCTTCTGGTTATTGTCTCAATCCCAATATCAGAAACGGCGGCGAAAAATCTCTTGTAACGGTCGTAGTCTCCAAGACGCTGGAAATGTTCGATTAGTTTTTTTGTATCTTTTCGACCAAGCCGACGGATAGTGAACACCGTTTCAGGAAGAAAGTCTTCAAGGTCGAGTTTGCGACCCTTAATTTGGAGAGGGGCATGTTTAATTGGATTGGCCCGCTAGGTTAACGGTTGGTTGTCGAGACATTACTTGCGCGGCGCGCTCCTCGGAACGTCAAACTTGTGATCAACACACCCAATACGATAGCAACATGACCGATGACTAATTCTCCCCACCAAAGCCACGAACCTATCGCCAAACTAAACACTGTAGACCACATCACAGATAAGAAAACCATTATCTGGAAGCGTAATACCTTCGGAAGTGCGTTTAGTGGATTTCTTTCTTCGTTCATTACGAGAGTGTAAGGCTCAGAATATTTGTCGGTCATGGGTAAACTCCAACTGTCTTAAAACGCCACCAAATAGGCGTTAGTAAAAGATATTTGAGTTAGGTACGGACCACTCTTAACTCTGGATCACGGGCTGATAAAAATGGGAGTAAGCACGCCCGACAGATCTAGCGTGGCAAGTCGCCTCTAAAGTAAGAGGACGTTCAATCTAAGGGCGGGAAATAGCGGGTCCAAACAACAACCGCGTGGCATTGGCGATTTCTTTTGTTAATTGAGATTATAACTCAGCCTTCGAACGTCCCATCCACAAGGACGAACATCATGTAGCAGTCCTCGCCGGAGCGGTTAGACCAGGCATGGTTTGTGCCACGTTGAACACAGGTGTCTCCCGGTTTCATAAGGACTTCAGAATCGTCTAGTACAAGATAGATTTGGCCTGACACGCAAAGTGCGAAATCAACGGTTTCGGTCTTATGCATCAGCGGGTGTGGTGGAGTGCCCTGATCAGATGCGCCCTCGGCGCCGATCGATGCAAAGCTAGCCTTGGCGGCGTCTGGATCAACATCATCAATCCAGTCCTTTTCAGGCGGGAATTTTATCACTCGAAAGACCGATCCGTTTTTTGGCGGGAGAAGACCAATCTGAGTGTCTTTGACGGATTCCTCCTCACCGAGCGGCTTACTGGGTGCGTCTTTAAGAAGCCAGAGGTTATTGATTTCTACGCCTGGGCGATTGTCCGGCCTCACGACGTTTGGACTTTCCCCGTCAGAGATTACAATTGCTTTGCCGTTTTCGTCGTGGCCGGTGACGATCCTTCTAACACCCATATTTTAGAGTCTCCCTTCGATTACGTAATCAAGTATCCGCACAACCTGTTCTGGGGTCTGCGCAACAGCCATCGCGGCGGCATCGACCTCTTTAAGGGCGTGCGTATGCCCTTCATCGTGAAGCGTGATGACCGGTTTTCCCAATGCAGCAGCAAAACCAGCGTCAAATGCCGCGTTCCATTGTTTGTATTTTTCACCGAATCGCACGACCACAATATCTGATTTTTCGATCAGTGTGCGGGTGCGAATAGCGTTCATTTGTGCCCCTTTATGATCTTTCCAGAAATCGTTTCCTTCCATCCCCAAGATCTCGATGCCACAATTATCGCTCGAGGTGTGATCAGTGATTGGGCAGAACAAATCTACCGGTAGACCGGCGTTCGATACGCCATCTTCGATTCGTTCGCGCCAGTCAGAATGAATCTCACCCGACAGATAGACCGACCAAGTTTTGTTTGTCATAGATTGTTCCCCGATAAAGGCGTGGAATGCGCTGACACATATAAGTTTTTAAATGTTCCTGTGCCAAACTCTGATCCAGTTTAATCTCAAGACCTTTTATCATTTCCTTGATCGAGCCGCAAAGATAGAGGTCGTTATTTGCGTTGTTTCGCAATAGTCAGGACGATAGACCTGTTTGGTAACGTTGGTTCAAGGATTATTTTCCACCTGCGGGATCTACCATCATTCCTCGTCCAATGACGCAAAATGCTTCAAAAGTCATTTTCTTTAACCTTTGTTACCAGGAATTAGTTTTAATACTTCCCGGACATCTACTAAGGCGCCGGTGCCAAGGCAGACCGTTTCCTCAATCTCGAAATTCGGTCCGTCTCCGTCATACCGCAAAGCAATCAGGGGTCCTGAATGGCTCAGTGGCTGTCTAATGCGCCCAAGCCCTTTCGGCTCAGCGCTCTTTACGCCATTGGCTGCATTGTCCAGTTCTATTTCTTGGGCCATCTCTATTCGGGACTGGCGGATGGTATCACGCCGTGCTGTTGTGGCAATCTCATCAATCACATACTTGTCCAAAAAGATCACACCGTAAAGTCGTTCAGCTTCGTTTTGCGATACTACAGCTGCACAGACGTCCTCACGAACCTTTTCGGGGTCACGATCTAGTGGGTCACCAAACCCACCGCCACCGGCCGCCCAGAACCCATAGATATCCCCCGAGCGGATTACCTCATCCGCCTTGGACGGCAGCCAACAGATTGTGCCGCCCATTTCCGTAATCGCAGGAAACGATCGAGGTTTGCCATTTAAAAAAGTGGGATTGGCGTCCCGCACGATTACGGATTGTGAGCCAGCACCCGGAAAACCACCATCAATACCATGTGCGTTTGTCTGCTCGGTCCCTGCGGTATTGGTCAGTTTTAGGTCAAAGCTTCCCACCCCGTGGGGCGTCAATGCTACTTCGCTTGTTGCACCACCGCGAAAACGACCAGCACCAGCTGAGTCAGTCATCCGACGTCTATAAAGATATCGGATTGGAAATTTCCACTCGGCACCCTCGATATTTCCTAAACTACTTGCATATGAGGTGACCGTGCCAGCATGATGAAATCCGTCTCCAAATGAGCGGCCTGCTGCACCTGACCCGCGGTGATCTGACAGTAATCCGCCCGTCCGGCGTCCGTCAGGCGAATCAGCAAAGATATTATTGCAATTACTGGAAGAATTCCACGACGGGCACGCCCGATCTCGGAACTTATCCGTCGCATTAAACATATTTGCTACCGCTTGAGTCGCGGCCACGGTAACCAACCAACGAAAACCGACGGTCGAAATACTGACTGGTGCTGGATATGTCGCATTCACAACACTACCCTCAGGTGCGATGACTTCGATGCACCTCTTTAAGCCATCGTTCCAGTCTATGTCGCCTTGGCACAAAAAACTGTAAAGCGGTACCGCTGAACCTGCGACGGTCGCCGGTAAAGTGCTATTAACCGCTGCGTCAACCTGTTCCGAGCTTCCCGTGTAGTCAAAACGTAGCGTATCACTGTTACAGATGAGTGTGAGCGCGACGCGGCAAATACGTTCATCGCCAACTCGCACGCCATCCATGAATGCTTCGCCATGCCATTCACCATCCGGGAGTTCTCGAATAAAATCGCGAACCTGGCGTTCGGCAAGATTGATGGAGTGGGTCATCACGTCCGCCACAAGATTTTCGCCGCGCTCGTCCAAAAGTTCGTTAAGCCGGGTGCGCGCAACGTTTATCGCGCCGATCTGCGCGCGCAGGTCGAGTGCGACCGCATCCGGAAGACGCGAATTATTAACGAACTCCTGTTCATTTTTTATAACAAGTTCGCCACAGTCCACGATTTTCATAAAAAAACGCGGGGGGTCTTCATCGAGGGTCCGGGCATTTATACAAAAACTTCCCGCATCAATACCGCCCACGTCCGGGTGGTGAAGTACGTTCCCTATCCACATAAAAATGTTTCCACCCCGGAACAGCGGACTAGCAACGACAACGTCATTCTGGTGGAGTGCACCTAGGAAGGGATCGTTAGTCATGAAGACGTCACCATCTTGTATACTTTCCGCCCTCTCGATGATGGAGGTCAACGCATCACCCATCGTGGTTACATGAACCAGGCTGCCTACACCCGCTGTGACCAACTCGGCGGCAGAGGTGAACAGACCAACGTTATAGTCGTTACCTTCCACTACGATTGGGGAGGCGGAAATCGTTTTGATTGCGATTCCTTGTTCGTCGTTGATCTGCCATAGCCGATGTTTGATGATTTCAAAGATGACGGGATCGGTCATGATGCCTCCGACAGATTGACCTCGATATTGCCCCAACTGTCCATTCTTGCTGAACAGCCGGGTGGAATCCAAATGGTTGTGGTATCGCGCTCCAAGATCGCCGGTCCTGATATTAGACTATCAGGGGAAATTGTCCGGAAGTTGATAACGCTCGCTTCAATGTGGCCCGAATTGCGGAGATAAATCTGTCGCGTATTCGATTTATGACTTGCGGGGCATACAGCATTAACTTTTGCTAACACTGGCCGATTGGTTGAGCGAGTTGCATCCACGCGGAAGGTGATTATTTCCATCGGGCTACCGGCTC
>CETM01193665.1_pt1 | contig 14242 bp, 11 predicted proteins | sample 361451 | NCBI WGS metagenome assembly CETM01 (sample SAMEA2622690, study PRJEB7988) | marine metagenome | isolation source: saline water (ENVO:00002010), including
CAAGGTCTAGAGAGCCTGCTGTCGATGAGTGAGCTAATCACTATCTGTGGTCAAGCCAGTGATGGCGAGGAAGCGATCCGTCGAGTCGAGTCTGACCAGCCTGATATCGTCTTAATGGACATCCGTATGCCCATTATGGACGGCATTCAAGCCACTCAGCGTTTACGCGAAACACACCCCAACCTACCGATTTTAATTTTAACCACCTTTGATGACCACGAACTGATCATCAAGGCGATAGCGGCGGGCGCAAAAGGATATTTACTTAAAGATGTCTCGTTAGAGACGCTCGTTGAAGCCATCCAGGCACTTGTCGATGGTGGTACGTGGCTACAGCCGGCAATTACTGAGCGTATCGTCACGCATCTCACGCAAAAGCCAACTCAAACGGCACCGTCTCTTATTGAACCGTTATCCGATAAAGAGCTCGCTGTCCTGCGACTCATGGCGGCAGGGCTGAGTAATCAGGAAATTGCCGCCGGCTTGTTTAAGTCAACAGGCACAATCAAAAACCAAGTTTCTTCGATTATGGCTAAATTATCTGTTCACGATCGCACGCGTGCGGTCCTCAAAGCGATCGATTTAGGACTTTTATAGTCGAGCGTTAGCCAAACGACCGTCGCAATTGCTAGTATGAGCATATACCTTAGCAACCGATTGGGAGATATGGCTAAGCCAAACAAAAAAGGTCCTGTGCGCACAGTACAAATTTCATGTTTGCAATGTAAATCGACGTTATTTAAATATCGCAAAGGCGGTAAAGGCGCACTGGTAAAATGTTTTATTGAACGGATAGTCGAGGATCATACGCACACTCCATGCCACTGCCCTGGTTGTGGTCAAGAGTTTGCGCGAGAAACCATGATTCGCGGCACCCCGGCCTATAAAATGATTGGCGGCAAAGTCCATATGAAATAAAAAATGCAGATATCTGATGCATTAAAATCTAAGTTTTCGAAACTGCAAATGACTGCTTCTAGCGTTATTCACCGCCATCAACAACCCTCACTCGGTGAGGAGCTGGAGCAGCTAAGCCAATACGCTGATGAGGCTGACACACGGGACAGCTACGGACGGGGTGGAGTCATCCGTGAGTTTGAACAACAAATCTGTGAGCTTTTTGATAAATCTGCTGCACTTTTTCTACCCACAGGTACCCTCGCTCAATGCGCGGCGATGAAGTGCTACAGCGAAATCAGCGGTCGTAATACGATAGGACTGCACCCGACCTCTCATTTAGAGCTGCATGAACACGATGCGATACGTACACTATGGGGGCTCTCTGTCACACCTATTGGCGAAGCAACACGCGTACTGACTGCCGTCGATGTCATCGCGCTCGATCCGAATAAAACAGCTGCTATTATCGTCGAGACACCGATGCGTGAAATCGGCGGTGAAATGCCTTCGTGGGATGATCTGCTCGCTATGCGCGCCTGGTGCAGTCAACACAATGTGCGGATGCATTTAGACGGTGCACGAATTTGGCAGGCAACCGAGTACTATCAACGTTCGTTGGCTGATATTGCGGCATTATTCGACAGTCTTTATGTCAGCTTTTATAAAGATCTCGGTGGTATTTATGGCGCGGCTTTAATCGGCACTGAAGATCTCATAACGGCTAGCCGAATTTGGGCGCGACGAGCGGGCGGAAACCCCATCACCCTATACCCTTCAGTGCTTGCAGCTCGCTTAGGTGTGCAAACATACCTGCCTAAAATGCCTGAGTTCGTTGACTACACACAGCGTTTAACCGACTTGCTCAGTGACGCTGGGTTTGAACTCATTCCCAAACAACCCAAAGCGGCTATGTTTCACATTCGGCTAAAAAGTACCCCCGCAGCGGTGACCGAAAAAATTATTCACTATGGTCAACAAACGGGCGTAATTGTCTTGCCACTTCCGCGCTCAGGAGACGCAGAGTCGGCGATTTGCGAGGTGTCTATAGGCACTCAGGCACTTAAACAAGCACCTGAGTTTTGGGTCAAGCATTTAACAGCCAGTGGCTTATAAGGTGTTTACTCGTCGTGCTGCGACGTTGTGATGGTCTCGAGCGTGCGAAGGTAGTCTTTTGCGAATCCTTTTACGCGCGCTTCGTTCATCGCCTCTGAGCCTAAGTGAACTTGCTCGAGCGAATTGGCTGCGACGTCGAGTTCTTTACTCAATCGAGCGAGGGCAACTTCAAGGGTGTAAGTAATTTCATGAACTTTAGCAAGGTCTTCTGGCGTCATCTCACCTTCAGCTAACGACTTTAACTTTGCGTTATATTCATGAATATTCGCAAGTGCTTGTTCTAAGTTCTCGGCGGGTTTAGGTTCAAAATGCTGATAACTTTGCTGTTGTGCTAACGCAGTTCCAGTCATTAACAAGCTACAAGCGGCCAACGTGTGAAATAATTTTCGCATAGCGCATTTCCTTTACTATTTTTCTAAAGTATTCAAATAAACAATCGATGTGACATCATTTTATGTAATCATAACCGTTAATCGCTAAATTGTGTCACTAAACATAGGTACGTTCACATGCGTCATTTTGTTTTCGCGTTTATCGCCGTTCTCATATCCTCATCCGCATTCGCACAGCACGAAACCAGTTTAGAGTCCGAACAACCACTTAAAGTTGCTGTGCGCGTCAATGCGCCTTTTGTCATCGAACATGGTAACCAGCAATATAAAGGACTGGCGGTCCAACTATGGCAGGACATTGCAGATCGGTTAAACGTCACCTATGAGCTGCACCCATTACCGTTAGAAGAGGTTATTACCGGTGTCGAGCGCGGAGACTATGATTTAGGTCTGGGTGCATTAACTATCACATCTGCTCGCGAGTCACGCTTAGACTTCAGCCAGCCATTTATTAACGGTGGGTTAGCCATTGCTGTCCCCGTCAATAACGAGTCCACCTGGTGGGCGATGACCAAACGCTTTGTCTCGTTTGATTTTCTCTACATCATAATGATTCTGTCGTTGGTATTATTTATAGCGGGCGCGCTGGTTTGGTACTTCGAACGCAAAGAAAACCCCGATGAGTTCTCCGAGCAGCCACTCAAAGGACTAGGCGCTGGCTTTTGGTGGGCCGCTGTCACGATGACGACCGTTGGTTACGGTGATAAATCACCCCGCAGTCTTGGTGGTCGCGCCGTCAGCCTGATTTGGATGTTTACCTGTGTCATTATTATTTCAAGCTTCACGGCAAGCATTGCCTCGTCACTGACAGTCTCCAAGTTTCAATCTAAAGTGTCGAGCGTTGAGGATCTTGGCAACGCACGCGTTGCAACCATTGGTGTGTCAGCAACCGCACGATGGTTAGACGATAAAAATATCGGCTATGAGTCGGTAACTGACTTAAATACCGCACTTGCGAAGTTAAACCGCGGTCAACTCGATGCCGTGGTTTATGATGAACCCATTATTCGGTATCAAATTCGCACACAGTCATATAATAACGTACGTGTGTTACCCGACCGCGTGCTTTCTCAAGATTATGGGTTCGTTTTGCCGCAAGGCAGTGCATTGCGCGAATCCATCAACCGCGAGCTGTTAGCTATTATTCAGACAGAGACGTGGCGACAAGAGCTAAACCGGTACCTCGGTCAATAATCACTCTGGAGTTCAATCGATGTTGTTTAAATGGTTTGAAAGTCGTATCAACCCGTTTCCCGAGGAAGAGCCCACTCAGCCGCCTAGGGGGTTCTTCGCATTTTGCTGGCATTTTACCAAGGGTTCGAGCCCTTACTTAATAATGACTGCATTGTTTATGGCAGGCATCGCGGTTGCGGAAGTCTGGCTGTTTGGCTTTTTAGGACAAATAGTCGATTGGTTGTCACAGCAAAACCGCGAGACCATTTTTCAAGATCAATTTGTCCCTCTGGTGTGGATGAGTGCTCTGGTACTGATCGGCCTACCGCTGCTGGTTTGGGTACACTCGATGCTAACTCACCAAACGCTGCTGGGTAACTTTCCCATGCGAATCCGTTGGCAAGGGCATCGCTATCTGATGAAGCAGTCGATGAGCTATTACCAAGACGAGTTCGCTGGTCGGGTAGCCACTAAACTCATGCAAACATCGCTTGCGGTAAGGCAGTGCATCATGTCGTTTATTGAGATCATCAACTACGTCGTGGTGTACTTTATTGGCATGTTCGTCATTATTGGTTCCGCTGATTGGCGTCTGATGCTGCCGTTAGCTATTTGGCTCGTATTATACGCGATTCTTTTGCGCTACTACGTACCTAAACTAGGTCAGGTCTCTGCCTTGCAAGCCGATGCACGGTCCGTTATGACAGGACGCATTGTTGATTCTTACACCAATATTCAAACGGTAAAGTTATTTTCCCATGCTCAGCGTGAGGCCAGTTTCGCCAAAGAGGGTATGAGTGAGTTTCTTACAACAGTGCATGCGCAAATGCGCCTCGTCACTCAGCTCTATGGCTTTTTATACTTCATTAACTGTGGCCTGCTTTTTGGTTCTGCCGCCACCGCAATTGTGCTTTGGCAGGGCGATTGGGTTTCTCTAGGCGCAGTCGCTGTAGTGATCGGCTTAGTGTTACGTCTGTTTGGTATGTCGCAAATGGTGATGTGGCAGCTTTCTACATTGTTCGAGAGTATTGGTACCGTACAAGATGGTATAGGCTCACTCGCAGTACCACAGCGCATCGTTGATACCCCTGATGCGCAACCGCTTAAGGTGCCTCACGGAAACATTCGGTTTAATCACGTCAGTTTTCATTACGGCAAGGGCTCAGGCGTGATGGAAGATTTTAACTTAACTATCCAGCCGGGCGAAAAAATCGGTGTTGTGGGCCGTTCAGGTGCGGGCAAATCAACTCTCGTAAATTTACTGCTTCGTTTCTACGATGTTGAAAAAGGTGCCATTACCATTGATGGTCAAAATATCAGCCAAGTGCAACAAGATACATTGCGTGCCAATATCGGCATGGTGACTCAGGACACTTCGTTACTGCACCGCTCGGTGCGCGACAACATCCTGTATGGTCGCCCCGATGCAACAGAGGAAGAATTGTTGCTCGCGGTTAAACGCGCCCATTGCCATGAGTTTATCGAGCAACTCGAGGATTCTAAAGGACGGCGCGGCTTAGATGCACATGTCGGTGAACGCGGCGTTAAGCTGTCAGGTGGTCAACGCCAACGCATCGCTATCGCCCGAGTGATGCTGAAAGATGCACCACTGCTTATCCTTGATGAGGCGACCTCCGCTTTAGATTCTGAGGTCGAGAATGCTATCCAGGACAACTTGTATCAGTTGATGCAAGGTAAGACTGTGATAGCCATTGCTCACCGCTTATCCACTATCGCTGCCATGGATAAGCTGATCGTAATGGATGAAGGCCGCATCCTTGAGCAAGGAAGTCACGACGAACTGCTTGAGCAAGAGGGTCTATACGCTAAACTCTGGCGTCATCAGTCGGGTGGGTTTCTACCGGAGACGCTGGAGGAAGAGGCCAGTCAATATTAAAAGCACGCTCAATGGGTTGCGGCTTAGCAAAGCGAAAACCTTGCATTATGCCGCAGCCCATATCATCGACTAGCTGCTGTTCTGCTTCGGTTTCTACACCCTCAGCAACGACCTGCATATTAAGCTCATTAGCGAGCTGCATCGACGATCGAATGACCGCTTTGGCAGAGTTGTCATTAACCGCATCTTGAACAAACGAACGGTCTAATTTGAGCTCTTCGAACGGTGTATGTTTTAGCCGATAAAGCGACGAATACCCCGTACCAAAGTCATCAATTGATAACCTAAAACCTGCTAGGTGCAGACGCGCTAACGCTTCTAAAACATTAATGCGATCATTGGCGAGCCGCGATTCGGTAACCTCAATCACGATGCGAGACGGAGAGACATTGTACTCACGTAGCAAATCGATAAGCATATCGGGCAGATGACGGTCACTCAGGGTATCGATACTAAAGTTCACGGCAACCGTGACTTTTTCATCAAACGCTTGAAACTGGTTAAAGTCGCTCAACACCGCTTTGAGAAAGGCTAAACTCAACTCACTGATAATGCCAAATCGCTCAGCGACCGGAATAAAGGTTGCAGGAGATAAGATTTTATCGGTTTTCTTATCATGCCAACGCGCGAGTGATTCGAATCCAATCACTCGGCTATCTTTGATATCCACTTTCGGTTGATAGTAAGGCACCAACGCACCCGTTCGAATACCCTTAATAATTTGATTCGCGGATAACGAGTAAATCGAATGCGGTTGTTGCTTGGCTTCATTGATAGGACGCGCCATTAACATGCGTACGACTTGATTGGGTGTGACGGGCTTTGTCATTCCGCCTAACACTGAATAACCCAGCGAACGAGCAAGCTGCTGAACCACATCCAACACACGGCTGTCGTTGCCGCTGATGAATCCAATATCACCCTCATAATGGGTTTCGGTTAAGAAGCGAACAAACTGCAAGCCATCCATATCAGACAGACGCAAGTCACATAGAATTAAGTCAGGATGTTGTTTATGCTCAACCTCATGTAACACATCAAAGCCGCTTTCAAAGCGTGTGACTTGAGTTATACCTTGCTTCACTAAGATTTTAGAAAGGTGTTCCGCGGTAACCGCATCATCCTCAAGAATTAATACATGCTCATAGTTTGAGTTCATTTTTGCAGGTCTCGCGGCTCTGTAAATTGACGTTACTGATTAATATCGTCTTTAGTTTTACAGTGATCGCTCAAAAACGGATTAACAAACCTGTCATTTAATGTGATTTAGCCGTCTCGACCTTAGCAAATTGTACCTCGAGATCGAGTAAACGCTGCTTGCTACGTAAACTCAGATCCGTAATAAATTTAAACTGTTGGCGCGGATCAACAGGGTACGCTTTTAACCGATAACGCGTTCCCCACGTCTCTTCGTTTACCGTAACCACAACAGGCTTATGAATTTGCAGGTAGGGGCTGGTAAATGCTACTTGCTCAAGCGCCTCCTTCACCAACAAACCATTCGATTCTGGCGTTAAGAAAAACTCAGCAACACACATTAGTGAAGGTCCACCGTTATTAGCGTTGAGCACCGCATTTTGCCAAATTTTCTCGTGCGGCATTGCCACCACAGTATCGTCAGGGGTAACCAGTTCAACCGTTCGTAAGCCAATATGCGCGACCTCACCGTAAATACCATCAATAGTGACCCAATCGCCCGGGCGGTAGGGCATTTCGTGAATTGCCACGATCCCAGCTATCAAGCTCGAAACATAATCTTTAATAGCAAAACCGATGGCTAAGCCCAATGCCCCTAGTGCTGCGACCATATTTTGTAATGTAGGCTCGATAAAAATAGGCACTATCATTACTAGCGCGATGACGACAACGATGAGTCGAATTAACGGAATAAGTGCCAGCGTATATAGACGCTTCTTACTGTGGAATAGGTTCGCCAAACGCGGCAATAGTCGTTGGCTTAAAAACACAATTAACCATGCAACCAGCAAGATAGCCACAACCTCAACGATCGCACTTGAGTCAACCGTCTTAAACAAATCCGTGATTTTTTCTGTGTCCATAAAATCCTGCCCTTAACACGGCGTCCAATTAAAATCGCGTTGTGCCAAAAACTGTTTAGCCGCTGGGTAGCCCAGCTCAGTCACCTTCCAACAGTCATCCTGATAACTCACGATTCCGTGACTCCGCAGCAAGTTTAAACAATGCTCGATGAGGTTGGGTGCCACGCTCTTAAGTACTTCAGTCAATAAAAACGTGCTAAGCCCGCCGTGTAGCAATAACGCATACAACACAAAAGTCGAAATCTCACCATGAACAGTGGGGACTCGCGGTATTTCTAAAACAATTTCTGTCTCGTCAGCAGAGACTGGAAACGCATTTCGGTAGGCTGCGGCAACGCCCGGATTACCCTCGCTAACGGCGAGTAATCGCTTAGCATGTGCACGACTGACCGCAAGCTCACTGGTCACCAAGTGGTCTGTATCAAAGGGGCGCAATGTAAGTGCTTGCCTATTCAGACCGCCATGTGTCTTCTCTAGATAGTAGTAAAGCCAGCTTCCACACACAACTAGGCCCGGAGCATCCGCTGTATGTAAGGTAGTTTTTAAAAATGACTGCAACCAACGCATGCCCAACGGATGGCGAATAAACCCACGTGATAAATCTGTCATTATCCAAGGTTCTGATGGTAGGTGTACCTCGTCTACCGGCTGTGAAGTCAACAGCTGATCACGCTGGGGCACGGTCAATTGTTGCCATGAATTACGCTTTGTCCATTCATCCACCGCGTTCCAAGCCGGCGAGTTGGGTGGTAATACTAACCACGTGATGCGCACGTCGTTCTGACGTTGGGTGTCGAGTAACGCGTCGAGCGCACCGAGTAAAGGATCGTACGCAAACTCAAACTCCGCTTGCACGGGCTCACTCTCTGTTGAACTGGAGGATGAAACATCGACTCGGTTGGGCTTAAGTGTCTGTAGCGTTTTCTGCCACCACCGCTGCGCCAGCATGGTGGTTGGCACACTGGGTGTTTCGTAATCCGTCAATTCAATCCATTGCCAAAGCGTGTCGTCCACAGCAGTACCCATTGATTCATCCTACGTTCATTTAAAAGGGTTGCTTACTAAGATGCAATTTTTTTCTTTGAACACTTGAATTGAATATTGTCAGTCCCTATTAAGGAGTTAAGGGTGAGGTCTCAGCGAGAGTCACCCTAAGTAAAGGCGACAATGATTTGTGCCTTTTTAATCGAAAATTAAACAGTTATTGCTTCTAAGGAGAATGACTATGGCTACTATAGATTTAAGTCCTCTGTATCGCAGCAGTGTAGGTTTTGATCGCATGGCATCATTACTTGACGCAGCACTTCGTTCAGACACCAGCGCAAGCGGCTACCCTCCCTACAACATTGAGCGTGTAGCGGATAACCAATACGCGATTACTATCGCTGTCGCAGGCTTTGAAGACGATGACCTAGAAATCGAAGTCGAAAACGGTGTATTACGTGTCACAGGCAAGAAAGCAGAAGAAAACGAGCAACGTGAGTATCTGCATCGCGGCATTGCCAACCGAGCATTCGAACGCAAATTTAGTCTGGCTGAACACGTAGAGGTAACAGGTGCAGCGCTTAAAAATGGTTTACTCACCATTGGCCTGGTAAAACGTATTCCAGAAGCGATGAAACCTAAACGCATCGATATTGGTAGTTCGCCAAAAGAACTACTTGAGAATCGAGTCAAAAGCGAAAGCTAATCTATTTTGTTTTCCCTGGGCAAAATAACATTAGTTGAGCAGAGGGCAGCATATCGCTGCCCTTCTTTATATCACCAGCGCGTGGGTTTCCCACAGGCAAAACCTTGTAAGTAATCCACATTCCCATTAGTCAGTAACGAACGTGTTTCGTCATTCTCAACACCGACGGCTGTCACTTCGACCTGGTTAATTTTAGCGATACGAATACAGCTTTCTACCAACGCAGCATCGGTTGGATCGAGCAACATATTCTGCACCCAAAACCGATTAATTTTAACTTGCGTGAGTGGCAAGTGTTTGAGCAAGCGGAAGCTATTAAAGCCTGTGCCAAATTGATCGATCGCCGTACCAAACCCTAACCTTTTTAACTCTTTAAACAATCGGTACGTTTCCTCAAAGCGCTCGTTCGCAATCGGCTCAGCTACCTCAAACATCAGCTGCTTAGGTTGAATGTTAGAATGCTCAACCATCGACTCAATAAAGTTGATAAAGTCCGCATCTTCTAGACTTTGCTGCGATAGATTGACATGACACCGCCAAGTGCGAGTTGCCTCGAAAGGCTGTTCTTCAAATCGCTCAATTAATTCTCGGAATAACCATCTATCCGCTTTGCCCATAATGCCAGCTTGCACGGCCGCTTTTAAGAACTGTTGCGGTGCAATCGCCTCATCCGGCTCGAGGGTGTCGTCATTAGGTAACCGCAACAAAATTTCGTAGCAGTGCTTGTCCTGCTCAATCGAGGCACTCAGTATGGGCTGCCGGAATACCTGCCAATCTTGATTCATCAACGCACTGCGTAAACGATCTTCCCAATGTCGCTCTTCACGGGTCTGTAATCGACGGTGATCATCCGCGGTCGCGCTGTAGACTTTAAAGTCGCCCAACTGCTGAGCTATTTTCTCTGCATCCTCTGCCTGCCTAATAAGGCGCTCTGCAATCCGTAACTGCGCATCTTTGGCAACGGCCATACCTGCATGCGCGGTAAATTGGAACACTCGCCCTTCAGTACCGTACCTAAACTCACGTACAATTTGTACCAACTGATAACATAGCGCGAATACCGCTTGCTCATCCTCCGGCCCCAGTAACGCCACACCATTCATTGGGTAACGAGCCAGCCGAACATTTTGCGGTGCTTTCTGTTTCATCTGCAAAATCAGTTGCAGTAACGCTTGATCGCGGTGATGTCCGCCCACCTGATCACAGAGTACATCAAACCCTTTGATATCAATTAACATGATCGTGCAGGGCTTTTGCTTATCGAGCTGTGCCTGAAAAACACGCTTAAACTCGTCAAAGTTTAATAAACCGGTAAGTGAATCATGTTTAGCAAGGTAATTAAGCTGCATTTCTGCATCCACTTGCTTCGATACATCCATCGCATGACCCAAGCCATCGGGATAAATAGCAACAGAGAACCACCGCCGTTGACCGTTTATCAGCGTGATATTGACCAGTTGTTGCCACGGTTCAGAACGTCCAGGCTCACGCCAGCTTAGTGCGGCATCGCCGAATAACTCATCTGCAGTGGGCCAGTGTTGGACGAGCATCTGCTTGTTCGTGCAACCGAGCATACTTAAAAATGGCTTATTTGCGCGTGACCACTGCATTTTTCGATCGAGCTCAAACCATCCCTCTGAGCTACGTTGTTGAAAAAGCCGCATACGACGACGAATCGATATGTTAGCGGTTTTCAAGCGATGTACTTTTTGTCCAAGCTGTTCAGATATCCGCTCAAAGTTGGCAATCAACAAGGCGAGTAAGACCGCTGTAATGGCGCAATATACCACGATAGTATTTTGCCCAACCCAAGTCGCCGCCATCGTCGGCCATATAATCAACCATGTCAGCACGGTTAGGGTCGTGAGCAATGAAGCTTCCCAGAATGCTCGGTTGCGTGCGCGACTTGATGTGACAAAAAATACCGCCAGTAGATCCATAATAACTAGCAGACTACTTTGAAAGGCAAGCCACCAAGGACTTCGTAGACCTGACCACCAAGGTTGCAATACCGCACTTATGGTAAAGACGACCGTCAGTATCACCAACGAACGAACAAGGTTTGACTGCCGTGCTGGTCGACTGAACAATTCCACACTTGCCCAGCTCAGCATAACGAGAAGCCATTGTTGCGAATAAGGCACAAGTAATTGGGCAATACTGGGTTTTAACGGTGAGAAGTAAGTGATCCACAGCCCACTATGCAATAACACGACAAGAATTAAACTGACGCACACAAACGCAATACTCAATTGTAATCGGCGCCGATTACCGCGTGTCATGCTAAATGCGGCTACCGCTATCAACACCATTAAACCAACATTAATACCCAACGCCGTCTGTTTCTGTTGCAAGTGCAACTGTAACGAACCTGGGTTCCATAGTTTTATCGGGTTGACGTACTCAGGCGGTGTTTCAACTGAGACCAATAAACGAACGGTGGCTCGCGCGGGCACCTCAATAGGTATCATCATTTGTTGTGCAAGATACGGACGCTGAATTAAGCCATCGTTGAAGCGCACATCAGCAGAGTCAATCACCTCGCTGTCGCGGTCGATGACAAATACTTGTGCATATTTTATGTACGAGCCACCCAGATCAATGACAAACGATTGATTAATCGCACTGCGATTATAAAGCATCGTCAGTCCCCACACTGTGGTATCAGCGTTGGCTTGGGCGCTCTTTTTTAAGTCACTAAAGGACTGCCAGTAACGAGCTCGGTCAATATCTAACTGCTGCAACGAAGTGTTTGCTGGCAGCACTCGGTAGGTCATGTGTTGAGACAGATTCAGACGATCGGTTTGCGCGGAAACTGTCACGATATCGTTGGCTGTGGCCGTTTGTAGCCACAACATCAGAGTGACAACGATCAAGAAAAACCCGCTCGGTTTAGCGAACTTCATGATCCTATAAATCCTTGATCCTTGCTTCGACCCATTGCTCTGTTCCCTCAAGTGGTACTAACCACGCCGCCTCGCATAACGAAGAGTAATGCAATAACCAATGCTTATTTGCTACTGCAAGGCGCCAGCTCCATAAATCCGCACTGCGTTCATGCTCTTTGACCGTTGCTTCGACTATACGGCACACATCGGCTAGCCAAGCTTCTATTGCTGCATCAGTGTCGCTGTTTGGCAGTTTAGTTAATGTAATGGCCTCATCCATCCAGAACGTCCTTCTCTGAGCTTAGCGTGAGAAATGCCTCGATTTCATCAATAAACGCTTCACCATAACGCTCTAATTTCACTTGACCAACACCGCTAATCATCAACATTTCGGGCGCTGATGTTGGATACTTCTGACACATTTCTACCAAACTATTGTCATTAAATACAACAAAAGGCGGCACACTTTCTTTGTCGGCAATATCTTTTCGTAACTTACGCAAGCGTCTAAATAGCACTTTATTGTAGTCGCCGCGATCAGTGATTTTGCTCTGACTTGACGTCAAGTTAAGCCGCGGCTTTGCAAGCTCTAACGTATTTTCGCCGCGCAGAATAGGACGTGCCTCTTCGGTTAATTGTAAGGCGGCATGGCGGCGAATATCTTGCACCAAAAAGCCACGGTGAATTAACTGGCGTAGAATCGAGTACCAGTATTCATGCGTTTGATCACGACCGAGCCCATAAGTGGTTAACTCATGATGGTGGTGCTCGAGCACTTTTTGGTTCTTTGAGCCACGCAAAACTTCGACCACGTGGGAGATACCAAACTGCTGACCCACGCGATAAACGCAGCTCAAGGCTTTTTGTGCGTCCTCAAGGGCATCAAAGCGGGTCGGCGGATCGAGACATAAGTCGCAGTTTCCACACTCTTTTTCAGAGAACTCATTAAAGTAATTAAGTAATACTAAACGCCTGCAGGTTTGAGCCTCTGCCATCGCTTGCATCGCAGAAAATTTCTGACGTTCGACGATGCCTCGGTGCTCGTTATCATGTTCATCGAGAATACGGCGTATCCATTGCGCATCACTTGGGTCGTACAACAGTAACGCCTCTGCCGGTAAACCATCGCGTCCAGCACGCCCTGTTTCTTGATAATAGGATTCGATGCTACGGGGAATATCAAAGTGAATCACGTAACGGATGTTGGGTTTATTAATACCCATACCAAACGCCACCGTCGCGACGACCACATCCAAATCATCGCGCAGGAACTGTCGTAGCGTTGTCTCTTTAAGTTCACTCGCAAGACCTGCGTGATAAGGCGCAGCTCTAACGCCAGCATCCTGTAAACTTTCGGCAATATCCTCGGTCTTTTTGCGGCTACCGCAATAAATAATACCGGCAGCGCCCTTCTGTTTGCGCACGTAGTCTTTGACTTGCTTAAAAGGCTTATACTTGTCTTGCACTACATAGCGAATGTTAGGGCGATCAAACGAACTACGATGACAGTAAGGCTGACGTAGACCTAATCGTTCAATGATGTCTTGCTGTGTGGCTGCATCGGCGGTCGCAGTAAGCGCCATGAACGGCACGTTGGGTAACACCTGACGCAACTGCCCCAACTGACCATATTCTGGTCGAAAGTCATGCCCCCACTGGCTGATGCAATGTGCCTCATCAATCGCAATAAAGCGTGGCTGATAGGATTGTAGACGTTCGATGAACGCATGTTGGAGTGCTCGTTCGGGGCTGACATATAGAAGTGAAACTTCGCTATTTTGTAACCGCCGCAATACATTAAGCGACTGTTCGGAGGTTAACCCAGAGTGCAACGCTTCGGCTGCAACGCCCATCGCTTGTAGCGCTTCCACTTGATCTTGCATCAAGGATAACAACGGAGATATGACCACAGTAAGCCCGGGTTGATGCACCGCAGGCAACTGATAACAAAGTGATTTACCGCCACCTGTCGGCATCAGCACGAGCGTATCACGCCCCTCAAGCAAATGCTCGATAACGGCTTCCTGACCCGCTCGGAACTCGGTGTACCCGAACACTTTAGCAAGCGTTTGTTGCAGGCTCGATGTTGTCGGCTGAGCTTCACTTAACGTCATAATAAAATCGGCTAG
>CETM01202146.1_pt1 | contig 14229 bp, 12 predicted proteins | sample 361451 | NCBI WGS metagenome assembly CETM01 (sample SAMEA2622690, study PRJEB7988) | marine metagenome | isolation source: saline water (ENVO:00002010), including
TTTGGAGAGGAATATACTCTTGTTGCTTGTGCTGATTATGTTCTAAGCAAGAAATCTGGCAACACTGTTTCTAACCTCTCTTCAACAATTGCTTTATCTGATGTAACAAAAAGATATAACGGAACTCATTACTCAAGCAAAGTAGGAGAGGTTAATGTAGTTGAAGAAATGAAATTAAGAAAAGCTGTAATAGGGGGTGAGGGTAACGGAGGTGTCATATACCCTGATCTGCATTATGGGAGGGATGCATTAATTGGGGTTGCTCTTTTTTTATCACTCATTGCCGAGAGAAATATTAAGGTTTCTCAGCTAAAATCTACTTATCCATTATATTTCATGTCTAAACAGAAAATAAATTTAGATTCAAAAATTAATATTGAATCTATTTTTACATCATTAAAGAAAAAGTTTAATGCATTTAAAATAATAACTATAGATGGTATTAAAATTTATTTTAAAGACTCATGGATTCATCTTAGAAAATCAAATACTGAAAGCATTATAAGAATTATTTCAGAAGGGAAGAGTAAAAATATTGCGGAAAAAATCGCAAAAGAATTTGTAGAAGAAATCAATAAAAAAATCGACTAATCATCTTGGCTGGGATAATTCCATTTCGCTCTGATGACGGGATCAATATTTTTAAATCGGTTGTGCGACCATAAATATTGACTTGGGTCTTTATAAATCTGCTTTTCAACTAAATTAAAAAAAGTTTTAGTTATATGATAATCTTTACTTTTTTTAGGATCATCTGAAATTACTTTAAAGGTAGTTTCATAAAAGCCTCTATTAACTCTATTTATATCAGCAAAAACAACTGCTAAATTTAATTCCTTGGCAAGTTTTTCAGCACCTAAGAAAACAGGCGTTTTAATTCCTAAGAATTTAAGATAATATGAATTTGATTTTATTCTTGGAGATTGATCACTTGCAAAGCCATAGACAGCTTTAATATTTTTTTTGGAGTGATCTTTTATTGTTTCAATAGCCTTATACCTAGAAATTACATCAGCATCATGTTTTTTTCTTATTCTTTTAACAAGCCTATCAAAATATTTATTTGTCAAAGGAGTATATACTCCATATCCTTTATAATTTACATGATACCCCAGGGACATCATCCATTCCCAACTAGCATAATGCCCACACATTATAATTATATTTTGATCCTTCTTTTCAAATTGAGTTAAAGCTTCAATGTTATTAAATTTAAATCTATGTATCATATCTTTTTTACTAATCAATAGTGATTTAGCCATTTCTAAAAAGATATCTGCCATGTGTTTATAGAATTTTTTTTCAAGTAATACAATCTCTTTCTTTTTCATCTTTGGAAAAACTAGCTTTAAGTTTTTTCTAATAACTTTTTTTCTATAAGAAAAAAAATAAAGTAAATAAGATATTATATCTGAGAATATATAAAAGATTTTGAATGGAAGAGAGGCGACTACCAAAATCAAAGGATATAGTATAAAATAAGTTAACCTTTGCAAGAGATAAATTTTTTCAAAGATACTATATTTGTCTAGGAAATTAATTTCTAATGATTGGACTTTCCCCTGTTTTATCCTTGATTATCTTAACTAATATAATTTTTTCCTACATAGGTTTTAAAGATAAACTTTTCTTTAATCGTTATAAATTCAATGTATTAAAATTAGACAACGGAGATATTATGAGAATGATTAGTTCTGGTTTTCTTCATGTTGATTATAATCATTTAATAATTAATATGTTAACACTTTATTTTTTTGCTGATTACGTGGTCTTTGGTGTGGGGTGGTTTAATTTTTTAATTATTTATTTATTAAGTTTATTAATTGGAAATTACCTCTCATATAAATTTCATAAGAATCAAAAAGATTACACTGCAGTTGGTGCAAGTGGAGCGGTATCAGGAATTGTCTATAGTTCAATTTTGATTTTCCCTGAAATGAAACTAGTTTTTATCTTTTTTCCAATACCAATGCCCGGATATTTATTTGCTGTCGGATATTTGATTTATACAATTTACGCTATGAAAAAGCAAAATGATAATGTTGGCCATACTGCTCATTTTGGTGGATCAATTGCTGGCATCCTGACAACACTTTTAATTTCTCCTGAATTATTTGTTAAATCTGCTTTAACTTTAATTATACTTATTACTACGATTCCAATTTTCGCTTACTTTATTTTCAAAAAATAAAAACTTTTATTGATCCCCTAGTATTTCTTCTATCTTCCTTTCTAGAAAAGCCCCTCTTAGATTAGTAGATAAAATTCTTCCCTCTTCATCCAAGATATATGTTTGAGGAATAAAGCTTATGTTATACAATTTAGCAATTGGATCATTCCAAAATTTTAAATTAGAAATCTGACTCCAAACAAGACCATCATCACTAATAGCTTTTATCCAATTATTTTTATCTCTATCAAGTGAGATGCCTATTATATTTAAACCTTTCTCATTGAATTTATTATATATCCTGACAAAATTGGGATTTTCAACTCTACAAGGACGACACCATGATGCCCAAAAATCAAGAATTGTAACTTTGCCCAAAAGATCATTCATTTTAAGAATATTTCCATTAGGATCGGGACCTTCAAATCTTGGAGCTACTTCACCAACTTCTATTTTTTTCTTTGAAACATTCATCAAATTATAGATGTTATTGCCAGTTTGAGTATTTTTGATTTTATCATCAAGATTATTATAGTAAACTTTAGCCAATTCTACATCTAAATCTTTTGCACTTAAGTATTTTTCTAGGAATAAGGCGCTGAAAAAAGAATTTTTATGGGTTTGAATAAATTTAATTTCATATTCCTTTACTTTTTTTCTCAGATCATTATGTTGCTCGGCAAGATCATTCCCCAGGAGATCATCTCCTAGCGCCATAGCTCTTTCATATTCAGTTGCTATTTCATTTAATGAATTTATAAGAGACTTTGTTTCGTTTTTATATAAAAGATAAGAATCATTCGAGGCTGTGCCTTTAAATTCTGATGATCCAAGATCATCTTTTAAAAGTTTTGCTTTAATAGTCCCAGGTTCAACAATAAAACCAATATTTCCTTGTATCCCTTCTATGTAAAGAAAGTTAATATCCGGCTCTATAGCAGTTCCTTGAAATTCAAATTTTCCCTTTGACACAAGAATTGTATCCAAAACGATCGGTTGATTGTTTTGATCTGCTACCACTCTAAAAATTTTTTTCCCATCATCGAGATCAGTTGTCCCAATTATTTTAAATTTTTCAGATTCAGTGGAGCAACTTAAAAGTAAAAATGATAAAGCTATTTGGACAAGTTTTTTCATACTTGGTAAAAGTACCAAATAAAGTATTTAATATGTAACATTGGTTTAAAAATAAATATCTTACATTGACATCATGAAACTTAATCCACTTATTGATGAACTCATTGCTTTACTGGGTATTGAAAATATTATATATGGAAAGGATTTAGATCAAAAATACCATCATGTTTGGAAAATGGACGAACCTCTAAAAGCACTAGCATTAGTTATGCCCAAAAGCACAAAGCAGGTTTCTGAAATCATGAAAATTTGTTTTAAAAACGATCAAGAAGTTATTATTCACGGAGGACTAACAAATTTAGTTGGAGGAACTGAGTCTAAAAGACATCAATTAGTTATATCTCTTGAAAAGATGAATAAAATTGAAGAAATAGATCAAAAAAGTAGAACTGTAACAGTCCAATCTGGTGTTATTTTAGAAAATTTGATTAACTCAGTTTCAGATAACGACCTTCTTTTACCGCTAAATTTTGGAGCCAAAGGATCAGCTCATATTGGAGGTGCAATTTCAACTAATGCTGGTGGCTTAAGGGTATTAAAATATGGTATGGTTAGGCAAATGATTCTCGGTCTTGAAGTAGTTCTTCCAGATGGGAAGATTATTTCTTCTTTAAAAAAAATAATTAAGGACAATTCAGGATATGATCTGAAACAATTATTTATTGGATCAGAAGGTACTTTAGGAATAGTTACTAAGGCAGTTTTGAAACTTATCGAAGCTCCATCAACTAGACATTCAGCTATTTTGGGGACAAATAATTATGAGAATGTAATTAATCTTTTAAAAACCCTTGAAAAAGGGCTTGGTGGAATTCTTAGTGCTTTTGAATTAATGTGGGGAAGCACATATAGAACAATGATAGAAAAATCTACTTCTCTTATTTCGCCAATTAATCAAGACCATAATTATTATGTCTTCGTAGAAACCTTGGGCAGTAATAAAGAAAAAGACTATGGTCTATTGCAAAATCTAATAGAAAAAGCATTAGAGGACAATGTTATTCTTGACGGTTCATTAGCTGAAACGGACAAAGAACTTAATAATTTATGGCAGATTAGAGAAGATGTTTCAATACTTGATTCCAATGCTAATTATGCTCAACATTTTGATATAAGTATTCCAATACCTTTAATTGGGGATCTCGTAGACTCTATCACTAAAAATTTAAAGAAGCTGTCATTTGTTCAAAATATATATACATGGGGACATGTTGCTGATGGTAACATCCATTTTATAGTCGGTAAAGAAAATAATTCTCTTGATATAATTAAAAAAGTAAATGAGATTGTATACGAACCTTTAAAAGAAAATAATGGTTCTATATCTGCTGAACATGGGATTGGTCTGGATAAGAAAAATTACTTGATTAAAAGTAGATCTAAGCCTGAAATTGAAATGATGAAACAAATCAAACAACTTTTTGATCCTAAAAATATTCTGAACCCTGGAAGGATTATATAAGAAATTACTTATTATATTAATTTAAATGAAAAAATATCTGTTAATTCTATCAATTTTCTTTCTAATTTTCATTCAATGCCAACAAACTCCCACATCACCATTGAATTTGAGGTGGAGTGAGGAAAGAGCTTGGGACTGGAAAGAAGAAAATGGATGGATGGTAGGCACAAATTTTAATCCTAGTACCTCAATAAATCAGTTGGAATTCTGGCAAGAAAACACTTATGATGCAGAGACTATTGAAAGGGAATTAGAATGGAGTGCAGAATTAGGAATGAATTTGCATCGTGTTTATTTACATAATCTACTATGGGATCAGGATTCACTGGGGTTATTGAAACGTATAGAAAATTATTTAAAAATAGCTGATAGTAATGATATTAAAACACTTTTTGTTTTATTAGATGATTGCTGGCACCCATTACCAAAACTTGGAAAACAACCTGATCCTATACCTTTTGTGCATAACTCTCAATGGGTTCAAGCTCCAGGAGCATATATCCTTGGTGATAGTTTACGTCACATTGAAGTTAAAAATTATATAAAGGGTATTGTCACTCATTTTGCTGATGATCAAAGAGTAATTGGTTGGGACCTTTATAATGAGCCAGGGAATCTCAATGCGGGGGTTCCTGGGTATGATGAATTTGAGGTTAAAGAAAATAAAGATATTTATACATTATCTCTACTTAAAAAAGCCTTTAAATGGGTAAGAGAAGTAAATCCGTCTCAACCTATAACTACTTCGGTATGGAAAGCAGATGGTAAGGATAAAAACTGGTCAAAATTGGATAGCCTATCTGATCTTTCTCGCTTTACCATATTAAATTCAGATATAATTTCATTCCATACCTACGGAAATATTGATGAAATGAGATTAAGAATTAACCAATTAAAAAAGTATAACCGCCCTATATTGTGTACAGAATACCTGGCTAGGGGTCAGGGTAGTACTTTTCAAGCAATGTTACCACTGTTGAAAGAAGAGCAAGTTTCGGCAATTAATTGGGGGTTCGTTGCTGGAAAAACTAACACTTTATTTCCCTGGTCTTCGTGGGAAGAAGAATTTGATTCGCTCCCTAAGATCTGGCACCATGATATTTTTTTGCCAGATAAAACTCCATATGATCAAAATGAAATTGATTTTTTAAAAGAAATTTTGCTAACTAATTAGTTTGCTAACTATCAATTTACTTAAAAAGTCTATTCCAGTCAGACTCACCTGCTATAAAAGCAAATGAGTAAGGGTTTCCATTTTCTAATAATTTTTGATAATATTTTTTTGCTCTTAAGGTGTCATTTTTTTCATATATATACCAGTTTGCTAACGAGTATAAAGCAACATCATCAATAATAATTTCTGATTCTTTAAGGTAACCCTTGTAGAATAAACATGATTGATAATAACTCATGTTTTCTATAATATCCATTTCATCATCTACTTTATCAATTATTTTAGAAGCTCCCTCAATATCACCTAGCTTTCTATTTATCATATACAGCCAGTGTGAACTTGAAACAATATTATCGTCATATTTGTGACTAACACTTCTATTGCTAAACGCATTTAAAGCATTATTCATATCATTTGTCAGATAGTAAGCTAAACCAATGTGATACCATATATTACCATTAAGTGTAGTTAATGGAATATTTTTCTCATTTGGCAAACCGTCTGGTTCAATTTGATCAACTTCTCCATCAATTAATCCAATGGCTTTTCTAAAATCTTTAATTGCTTTATCATATTGGCGAGTAGAAATATATCTATGACCTCTATGACGATAAAAACGGGCGTCGTCAGGATATTTCTTTATTCCTTCAGAATATAAATCAATTGCCTTTTGATAATAACCTAAATAAGCAGCTCTTCTGCCATACCATATTAATGATTCGGGATCATTTTGATTTTCAAAATAAATTTTTTGAGCTGACTTGAACTGATCTAATGATTTTCCTTCTTTTATGACAGGACTAATTAATGTATCCCCCAATAAGGTTATAGCTTCTGTTGTTTGTGAGAGTGAATAATCACGGGTTATATTTTGATTAAGGTTACAACAAATAAAAATTTGAGATATAATAATAAGGTAAATATATTTTACGTTCATTTTTAGGTTCTATTATATAGTTTTAGTTATATATGTTAAACAATTAATATAATAATTAAAAATTTAAGTAGATTGATCAGTATTTTTTTAATCTATCTTATTTAAAATATGACAACACCAATTTCAATTAAAAACTTTAAAGTTATATTTGTACAACATAAATATTATGTCAGGTAACAAATACGGTAAACTTTTCGAATTAACCACTTTTGGTGAGTCGCATGGGGAGGCGATAGGTGGTATTCTTGAGGGTTGTCCTGCTGGAATTCCATTAGATTTAGAATTTATCCAATTAGAATTAGATAGAAGAAAACCAGGTCAATCACCAATTGTGACTCAAAGAAAAGAATCAGACAAAGTCAATTTTTTTTCTGGTATTTTTGAAGGTAGAACTACTGGAACTCCAATAGGATTTTCTATCATTAATAATGATCAAAAGCCTAAAGATTATAAGCATATAATTGATAATTATAGGCCATCACATGCTGATCGAGTTTATGATCAGAAGTATGGTTTTAGGGACTACAGAGGAGGAGGCAGAAGTTCTGCAAGAGAAACTGCGTGTAGAGTAGTGGCTGGCTCAATTGCAAAACAGTTCTTAAAAGAAGTTAAAATTACAGCCTATGTTTCTTCGGTTGGAGAAATATCAGTTGACAAAGATTATAGTCAACTTGATTTTAAAAATATTGAGACCAACCCGGTTCGTTGTCCAGATACTGAATTAGCGTCCAAAATGGAATCTTTAATTCGCAAAACAAGAAAAGATGGAGATACTGTTGGCGGTATAATTACATGTGTAATTCAAAACGCTCCTGTAGGTCTAGGAGAACCTGTTTTTGATAAATTTCATGCTGAGCTGGGAAAAGCTATGTTATCAATAAATGCTGTTAAAGGCTTTGAATATGGAAGTGGTTTTTCAGGTACTAAACTAAAGGGTAGTACACACAATGATATATATAATAATGACGGAACAACCAAAACAAATTTTTCTGGAGGTGTTCAGGGAGGAATATCAAATGGAATGGATATTTATTTTAGGGTAGCCTTTAAACCAGTTTCTACTATAATGAAACAACAAAAAACTATAAATAAAAAAGGAGAAGAGGTTGAAATTAAGGGTAAAGGGCGACATGATCCTTGTGTTGTTCCTAGAGCCGTTCCTATTGTCGAAGCTATGGCGGCTTTAGTTATAGCAGATTTTAAGTTATTAAACGAAGTGGTTAAAAAGAAATAATTATTTTATGAAGAACATGGCTTTACATTGGAAAATAATGATTGGAATGATCCTAGGAGTTATTTTTGGTATTTCATTATCATATACAAAACAAGGCCCTGAATTTATATCCGACTGGATTAAACCATTTGGCACAATTTTTATCAACTCTCTAAAATTGATTGCTATGCCCTTGATTCTAGGATCTTTAATTAAAGGAATATCTGATTTAAAAGACATTTCCAAGCTTTCTAGAATGGGAAGTAGAACCATAATAATATATATATGCACAACTGTTTTTGCTGTTTTAATAGGACTATCTTTAGTAAACACAATTACTCCTGGGGATAGTATAAAAGAGGAAACCAGAAATGATTTAATTTCAGCTTACGAGGAGGGAGCTAAGTTAAAACAAGATGCTGCAGAAGAACAGATCGAAGCGGGACCATTACAGGCTCTTGTTGATATCGTGCCTGAAAATATTTTTGACGCTTCAACAAAGAATAAAAATATGTTGCAAGTAATCTTTTTCTCAATATTTTTTGGAATTGCTTTAATACTTATTCCTGATAAAAAAGCAAGACCTGTCAAAGAATTCTTTGATTCATTCAATTCCGTCATCTTAAAATTAATTGATTTTGTTATGTTGACTGCGCCATATGGAGTTTTTGCTTTACTGGCTTCGTTAGTTGTAGAATCACCTAGTATCGACCTGTTTAAAGCCTTGGGAATGTATGCTATCACCTTAATTATTGGATTATTTTTAATGATTATCGTCTATATAGTCATTGTTAATCTGTTTACTAATGTAAAGCCATCATCTTTTATTAAAGGTATTTCTCCGGCTCAACTACTTGCTTTTTCAACTAGTTCAAGTGCAGCAACATTGCCTGTTACAATGGACCGAGTAGAAAACAACTTAGGAGTAGACAAGGAGGTTTCTAGTTTTGTTTTACCAATTGGAGCAACAATAAACATGGATGGGACTAGCTTGTATCAAGCCGTAGCAGCTGTGTTTATCGCACAAACTTTTGGAATGGATCTGAGCTTTGGAACCCAAATGGGTATTGTATTAACAGCTACATTAGCCTCTATAGGGGCTGCTGCTGTTCCAAGTGCTGGAATGGTAATGTTAGTTATTGTTTTGGGTCAAGCAGGTATACCAGAAGCAGGGTTAGCATTAATTTTTGCTGTTGATCGTCCTTTGGATATGTGCAGGACCATAACTAATGTTACAGGAGATGCTGCAGTATCTATGCTAGTTGCCAAGTCAATGGGTAAGTTAAAAAATTAAGCTGGTTCTAGTTTGTCTATATTTACTTGAGTAGTAAATGTTCCGTAATTAACTATAGCTTTATTTTTTTCAATTGAATCAATGCTTCCAACAGAAACACTGTCAGGGAGCCTGACCTTATCACCAACCTTTAAAATCAGCTTTTTCTTTTTTGGAGATTCTATTGGATCAATAATTTCCTTTTTTAACTGTTTAATGTCACTTTGTATCTCAACAGAGGCTCTTTTTTTATTTTTCTTTTCTTTTTTTATAATTTCGACTGACTTTCTTTTTCTTTTTGAATTTTCTTTTTCTATTAATTCTAGAAGCTTAGCTACCATTGGTCTTTTTTTATTGTTATGAAAGTAAACTTCTGCTATATCATTAACTTTATTTCCTAGTTCAATAATTTTTTTATCATTATTAAGCAGTTCTTGATAATCTATAAGCTTCTTTTTAATTTTTATATTAAGATTCTCAAGCAGTTCTGATTCTTTTTGTTTTTCAGCCTCTTTTTTCTTCAAAGAACTTTCTGTTTTAACTATTTTAGATCTTTCTTTTTGTAATTTACTGATAGTGGTCTCAAATCTAACCTTATCTTTTTCAAGTTTCTTTTTGGCTTTATTGATAATAGAGTAGGGCAATCCATTTTTTTGAGCAACTTCAAAGGTAAATGAGCTGCCTGCTTCTCCAGTTATAAGATTAAAAACAGGTTCAAATGTATCTTCGTTAAATTGCATATTAGCATTTTCCATACAATCCAGTTCATTAGCCAATAGTTTCAAGTTGGTGTAATGAGTAGTTATCAAACCAAGAGATTTTTTATCATAAAAAACCTCTAAAATGGCCTCAGCTAATGCCCCACCTAATTCTGGATCGGAACCAGTACCAAATTCATCAATTAAGAATAAAGTTTCTTGATCACATTTCTTAATAAATTCTTTCATCTTTTTGATCCGATAAGAATATGTGCTTAGTTGATTTTCTATTGATTGGTTGTCACCTATGTCAGTTAGAATTTTTTTAAAGAAGCATAATTTACTATTTGCGTCAACAGGAATTAATATGCCACTTTGGATCATTATTTGTAAAAGGCCTAATGTTTTTAAAGTAATACTTTTACCCCCTGCATTGGGACCAGAAATTATAACGATTCTTTTTTTGTCACTTAATTTAATATCCTGTGGAAATGTAGTTTTGTTTCCCTTTTTATTTTCAATATAAAGCAGTGGATGATATGCGTTTATAAGATTTAACTCTGATTTATCTGAGAATTCAGGAAGAATTCCATTTATCTCTAATGCATATTTTGCGCGAGCATAAATGGTGTCAATTTTAATTAAGTAAAAATGATATGATTTAATTAACTCTAATTTAGGACGGAGATAATCAGTTAGATCCATTAAAATCCTTCTAATTTCTTCTGACTCTTCAAAATATAAATTTTGAAGAACATTAGAGAGTTCAAATGTAGTCTCAGGTTCTATAAAAACTATACTTCCAGTTTTTGAGCTTCCAGCAATTCTTCCTTTGATCTTTTTGCGATGCATTGATTTTACAGCTAAAACTCTTTTATTGTCAATAACAGACTCTCTAATTCCGTCCAAATAATCTAACTTATTAAGTTTTTTTAGAGTTTCTTCAAAGCTTTGCCCGATCTCTTTTTGAATAGATTGAATTTTGTTTCTTAATAATTTAAGCTTTTCTGATGCATTATTACGTATTTCTCCAAACCGATCAATTATATTACTAATAGTCTTTTTGATATCCTTATTTAGCTCAATTTCTTCTCCTATGAGAAATATTTTAGGATAATAGGTCTTAAATTTTTTGAAAAAAGAAAGTAGATTGTTGACAGTTTCAGAGGCTAAAGAAATATCACTAAAACTTTCAATTGGTAAAACACTATTTTCTACTTCTAGGAGTCTGAAACATTTAGAAAAATCCTTAAAAAAGTGGTCTGGGATAGTATTTTCGTTATCAAAAGAAGATCTATATTCAGAGACATGATAAAGTGAAGATAAAAGTTCTTCATCATTTTGATCTAATGGCCTAATATTTTGGCATTGTTCATTTCCGATCAGAGTTTTTGCATGTTTAGAAATCTGATTTAGCACTTCAAAAAACTCTAAATCCTCTAATGTTTTTTTAGGAATATATGGCATCCTATTTTTATTAATTTAGCTTACAAAAGTAATAAATTAGTGAAGGTTAAAATAAATCCTGAATGGAAAGAAATGTTAAAAGACGAATTCAACAAGCCTTATTTTAAAAAACTTGTAGAATTCATCAAAGGTGAGTACGGCAGAGGAAAATGTTATCCTAAAGGTGGAAAGATTTTTGAGGCACTAAATCTTTGCTTGCCTAATAACATTAAAGTTGTGTTACTTGGGCAAGATCCATATCATGGGCCTAATCAAGCACATGGTCTTTCATTTTCTGTTCCTTTAGGAATATCTCACCCCCCTTCTTTAGTTAATATTTTTAAGGAACTTGAAAGTGATTTGAATATTCCTTATCCAAATGGTGGAGATCTTTCATTATGGGCAAAGCAAGGGGTTCTTCTGCTAAACAGTACATTAACAGTGCGTGCAAATCAACCAGCAAGCCATCAAGGTAGGGGATGGGAGTTGTTTACAGATTTTTTAATTGAGGTTATTTCTAAAGAGATGGACGGTATAGTTTTTCTACTTTGGGGAAGTTTTGCTAAACGAAAAATAAATTTAATTGATAATTCAAAACATCTCGTGTTGAAATCAGGTCATCCATCACCCTTAAGTGCTAATCGAGGTTACTGGTTTGGAAACAAACACTTTAGTCAATGTAATAATTACTTGTCTCAAAAATTTAAAAAGCCAATCGATTGGAAACTTTAGCTTTAATTTTTATGAGAATTAAAAACTTCTCATTAATCTTAAATAAAAACTAGCTGCGCCTTTATTTTTTGAATCATTCCCAATTTTTCCATATGCAGATTGGGTCAATAACATAATTTCCCAATTATCTTCTAGTTCATATGTTAGTGTTGGAGCAATAACTAGAGTTTCAATTCCTCTAATGTAGAAAGTAGATAAACTACCGTTTAAAGCTGGGTTAAAAGGACCACTGACTTGAATAAAATAACTCCATTTAGAAGGCATTAGATTCTTAACAGAAATAGATCCTATTATGGACTGAAACAAATCATCTGATTGCAAATTTTTATTTTTTGAGTTAGTATTATATAAAACAGATGTATTTATGTAAACCCCATTTTTAAAAAAGTAGTCAATTGATGTTGACATAGATGTTACACTTTTTCTGTTCCTGTTCTTTGGAACAAAGTAACTTACCTCTCTTTTAAATCCAAATTTATCAAAAAGAGTCCCCTCGCTTCCATATCCAAGAACATAATCATCATAATAATTTCCAGCAAGTATCTGAAAATCACGCTCCCATTTATTAAATTTCCATAAAAACCCAATAATAGATTTATTTAGATCCTGGCCAGGTTGAATTGATAAGTCTATGCTTGACAGATCACCAGTGTAATATTGAAATCTTATAGCATCTGTTCCGGCACGTTCCTGATAATCAAAGTCTAATAAGCTATATGCATTAAACAGATCATTCGGACTCCATGCTAAGTTAACTCCCCAATTTATCCTTTGTCTTCCAAGTGTTAGCTGATATTTTTCAGCAGCATATCTTAAATAAGCTCTATCGAAAATTGTATTAATAACCATCGGGGTTGTATTAAGTGTGTTAAAAGACAAATCAACTTGACCGGCATCTTGGTCTAATAACTCCCCAAATTTCAATGTCTTACTTGTTATATCGCCATAAAATATTCTATTCCTCATTTCAAAGACAGCAGTTAATTCAGGGGAAAAATCAGCTTTTAATCTGATCCTGTTATGTATAAGGTTGTCTCCTATCAAGTTCTTTTCACTATAAGAATAAGTTTTCAGATACTTGACATAACCTGATATACTTAAGACTTCTTTTAGCTTGTCTTTTTTAGTTTGTTGTGAAAAAGAAAGTATGATTGAAAATAAAAAAAAGAAATAAAAGAGTCTTGATTTCAATATTTAAGATTATATATTAAGTTGTCTTATCAGAAAGGATTTTTCCGTCTTCTAAGGTAATTACTCTTTTTGCTCTATCTATGACTCGCTGGTCATGAGTGGAGAAGATAAATGTCATTTTTTCTTTCCTATTAAGATCATACATTATATCTAGTAAATTTTTAGTTGAAGTTGAATCTAAATTAGCAGTTGGTTCATCTGCAAGTATAAACTTTGGTTTTGAAGCGAGTGCTCTAGCAACTGCAACCCTTTGTTGTTGACCACCAGATAGCTGTCCAGGCCTTCTTTTAGATTCATCGCTTAAACCAACTGCATCTAATAATCCCAAGGCCCGTTCATTTCTTTTTGCTTTTGAATATCCTTGCATTAGCATTATAAACTCGATGTTTTCTTTTGCTGTAAGTACAGGAATTAAATTATAAGACTGAAAAACAAATCCTATATTCTTTAATCTAAAATCAATTAATTTATTTGCTCTTAATTTTGTTATATCTAAGTTATTGATCATTACATTTCCAGAAGTTGGTTTATCAAGGCCACCTATAGTATTTAAAAAGGTTGTTTTTCCAGATCCTGAAGGACCTACAATAGCAGTGAATTCACCCTGTTTGAAGTTTATAGACACATCGTTTAAGGCATTAACTTTAATTTCACCTTGACTGTATATTTTTTTTAAATTTTTGGTTTCAATTACATTCATAACAAATTATATTGATCTTACTGCTACAGCTGGTTCCAGCTTAAGAGCCCTTCTTGCTGGAAAGAGTGAAGAAATAAAGGTTAGTAAAAAAGTTAA
>CETM01024694.1_pt1 | contig 14228 bp, 18 predicted proteins | sample 361451 | NCBI WGS metagenome assembly CETM01 (sample SAMEA2622690, study PRJEB7988) | marine metagenome | isolation source: saline water (ENVO:00002010), including
AGTCTGATTTAGCCTCTAATTTATGTTCATACTCGTCTGACATTATTTATTTCACCATTTTATAATTCATTTATTAGTTTTTGCTAGCTGCAAATTGTCAATTTGTTTATTTTTTGCTAACATTTTTTCAAAAGTTATCTGTTTTGCTTCCCATTTTTTATAATCTTTTTCTTTATCTACTATTACCCGACCTCTCATAGCATAATGTCCTGTTCCACAATATTCAGCACATAAAACCTCAAAATCTCCAGTTCTTGTTGGAGTTAGCCAGTAGTAAGTTATTGTCCCTGGAACCATATCCATTTTCCCTCTAAATTGAGGAACGTAAAAATTATGAAGAACATCGATTGTTCTAAGTTCAAATTTAACTGGACGGTCTATAAGCAGATGAAGTTCTTGTCCGTCAACTAAGCGGTCATCTTTTCCATTAGGATCTTCTAAAATTAAACCAAACGGGTTGTCATCATTAATATATTGAATATCTGTTTTTCCTAATATTCCATCATCACCCGGCAATCTATATTTCCATCCCCATTGGTAGGCAAAAACTTCAACTTTGTATGCGTTTTCAGGAACAGTCACATAATTATTCCAAACCACTAAGCCTGGAGCTAGTAGAGCTGCAACTCCTATGGAGGTTATCCAAGTTAATCTACTTTCTAATTTTTTATCTTCAGGTTTGTATTCGGCTCTTCTGTCTTTACTATAACTATATTTCCAGACACAGTATGCAACAAAGAAACATATCGCTACAAATACAAAACCTGTAATCCAAAATGTTAAAATTATTGTATCATCCATTCCACCCCAATTAGATGCAACTTCTGTCCACCACCATGGAGACCAGAAGTGAAAAGCAATTGATGCGATTGTAATTAAAAAAATACTAAGTGCGACTATCATTTTATGCGTTGCTTATAATAAAAATTCCTAAAAGGATAACGCCTGCAATAAGAATATGATTTCCTAGATCAATAAAACCCAGTTTCTTATTTTTTGGGTCGACTAGATCTTTCCATCTAAAAGGCGCTGCTTTTCTCTTAACAGCGATTTCTGCTTTGTTTTCATTTTTTTCCAATCTTAAAGATACTGAAAAGAAAACAAAGTAAATGAATAGAACTAGAAAAATTACCAGCCCAAGCAATAGTGCGTAAGAAGTATTCATAGTTTGAATTTACTATATATAAACATCTAATGCATGTTTAATAAGGTTTTGCGACACTTTTGCAAGGGTAAATTCTCCTTAAATTTAAAGGATAAATTACCGAGAGTTTAAATTATAACTTAAAATTGTAGTTGCCGAGATTGCTGCTGTTTCAGCGCGTAAAATATTTTTGGCTAACGAAATAGAAGTTGTTTTTTTATGATCAACTATTAATTGTCTTTCGTTTTCCGAAAAATCTCCCTCAGGCCCAATTAAAATGCAAATAGGATTTTTCTTATTTAAAATATTTTTTAAATTACTTGATTTACAGTCAATGTCACAAAATAAAAGATCTCCATCGTTGGGGAATTTTTCTAAAAAATTATTTAATTTTTGAATTTTATGAATCTCGGGGACTGAAATTCTATTAGATTGTTCACTTGCTTCTCTTACGATTTTTTCTGCTCTTTCAATATTAATTTCTCTAACAACACTCCTTTCGCATAAAAGAGGGACAAATTTTTTTATTCCAAGTTCTGTAGTTTTTTGCAGCATCATATCTTGGGGAATTTTTTTAATAGGTGAAAATGCTAACCATAAATTATTCTCTTCTTCTTTTGATCTTGATAATTTTTCAACTTTAAACTCTATTAAACCTTGATTATTAGCAAGGATACGAGTATCCCATTCGCCATTAAAAGAATTGAAAAGAGAGATTTTGTCACCTGCTTTTTTCCTAATAACATTAATAATATAATGTGATTGGCTTTTTGAAAGTTTTGAAATAAGCCCAGTTTTTAATTCTTTAGAATAAAAAAGTCTTGCTTTTGAGGTCATGAAGAATTTATATAAGCAAAAATGGCAAAATCAATTATTATTAACAAACATGGTGGGCCAGAAGTTTTGGAGCTAGTGGATACTAAGGTCAGTTCTCCGGGCTCAAATCATATTAGAATTAAAAACAAAGCTATTGGTTTAAATTTTATAGATACTTATCATAGATCTGGTCTTTACCCAATTAAACTGCCTTGTGGTTTAGGAATGGAAGGAGCAGGAGTTGTTGAAGAAATTGGTTCTGAAGTAAAAAAATTTAACATAGGTGATAATGTAGCTTATGCATCTCCACCTTTAGGTTCGTATTCTGATGAAAGAATTATACCAGAAAAAATTGCCGTCAAAATACCAGATGGAATAACTCATAAAATTGCTGCAAGTATAATGACAAAAGGACTAACGGTACATTATCTTTTATTTAAAACCTACAAGGCTAACGCTGGTGAAATAATTCTCTTTCATGCCGCGGCAGGGGGTGTTGGTCAAATTTTTTGCCAATGGGCAAAAAGTATAGGATGTAAAGTAATTGGCACTGTTGGTTCAGATAACAAAATTGATACTGCAAAAAAAAATGGTTGTGATTTTGTTATCAACTACAATAAGGAAAGCTTTGATAAAAAAGTTTTAGAAATAACTGAAAACAAAGGAATTAGTGTTGTTTACGATGGTGTAGGTAAAGATACTTTTGAAAAATCAATTAATTGTTTGAGACCAAGAGGAATGATGGTTTCATTTGGGAATTCATCTGGAGCTTTAGACCCAATAGATGTAAAAAAATACATAGCTGCAAAAAGTCTTTTTTTTACAAGGCCAGGGCTTACACACTATGCTTCAGCAAGAAATGAACTTGAGGAAGCAGCGGCTTCACTATTTGATGTGATAAAATTTGGTAAAGTAAAAGTGAAAATTTTTAAGGAATATGGTCTGTCACAGGCAAGGAAAGCCCATGAAGATCTTGGAGCAAGAAAAATTATAGGTCCAGCATTATTAATCCCTAATGAATAATATAAAAATAATAAGTCCTTGCATTAGTATATGCAAAAGTGACTCTTCAAATGGCTATTGTTTTGGTTGTGCTAGAACTGATGAAGAAAAAAAAATATGGAAAAATCCAAATACAACAAATGAGTGGAAAAAAGAAAATTTAGATATTCTAATCAAAAGAATGAATGATTCTCAACTTAAAACTTTCGAACAATCCTATAAAGAAAAAATTGAATTTGGAAAATTAGTTTATTCCAAAAATTTAAAGAAATAACCATAGAATTAATCCTACAATAGCTAGTATGAGTATCAGTATTCTTATACCAAAAAGATATTTAGTTAAGCTTTTAGATCCCTCTATATCTTTTTTCTTTCCTGTGCCTAATCTGATAACAAGATAAAATGCCAGTAGTAGAATTAATATGATTATAAGTATAACTGGTTTGCTAAACATAATTAATTTGAGGTTAATATAATAGGCAAAAACAGACCCAAAGCATACAAAAGAATTATTACTACTGAAGCAATTATAAAGGCTCTTATCGCATTAATTTTCATTAGTATTACTTCTCATCAATTTTCATATCAGACAAATGTAATTTTAACGCATGTGTTGAAAGAAAAATTTCAAATAAAAATAATAGTATTGATATTATCATTGATATACAGCAAGTGGCAAATATTAGCCTGGCAAGGAAAACTGTCTCTAAATATAATCCAAGCACTGTAAGCATATTAAATAAAAATCCCAAACTTGCAGCACCAATGGCATATTTTAAATAATTGATTCTTTGATTTAAATTCTTTAACTGTTTTTTCCATTCAGGTGGGATGTGTTTTTCAAAAACATGTTCGTCATGGAGCTTTCTGATCAATGCACTTAGTGTATGAAACCTATTGCTATAAACTGTCATTATAAGGGGTATAGCCGGAAACATTAAAGCAGTAACAGTGTAATCTATGTTCATATCGAATCGAATTGATTATGTATTTAGTGTTTGATATTTACAAGAAATAATGATGTCCGTACATCTTAAAAATTTCATTAATGTCACAAGATTAAACAAACCTATTGGCTTTCTTTTGCTTTTTTGGCCATGTGCTTGGGGATTGTCTTTAGCTTACTATTTTGAAAAAAATGCTGATACCTTTCTTTATTATCTTTTTCTTTTTTTCTGTGGATCAGTATTAATGAGAAGTGCTGGGTGTATAGTGAATGACATTGTGGATGAAAAAATTGATAGAGAAGTCTTTCGAACAAAAAATAGGCCGATTGCTTCCGGATCTCTAAATAAAAATTTGGCGTGGTTTTATATTTTAGTTTTGTGCTCATTAGCTTTTATCGTTCTAATTCAGTTTAATTTGTTAACTATATATCTTGGGATTTTCTCAATGGTATTTGCATTTAGCTATCCATTTATGAAAAGATTCACATACTGGCCACAGTTATTCTTGGGATTTACATTTAATTGGGGAATAATAATGGCTTGGACAGCTATAGTAAATGAGATCACCTACTTACCAATACTTCTTTATGTTGGAGCCATATTTTGGACACTAGGCTATGACACGATTTATGGATTACAAGATGCGTCTGATGATGAGGTGATAGGAGTGAAATCTACATCGATCAAGTTTAAGAATAATCTTAATTTGTTTTTAGCTGGATCTTATATTATCAGTTCAGTATTTCTGCTTTTTGTGATTATAAATTTAGAAATAAATTATTTTACAATATTTTTTTTACTTTTTATGTGTAGTCTTTTTTATCAAATAAAAATTTGTGATCCTAAAAACTCCACCGCATGTTTAAAAGCTTTCAAATTAAATAATTTATCAGGTATGTTCATTTTCTTAACTATTTATCTAACAGCTCTAATTAATTAATGGAATTAAAAAAAGTTATATCAAATATTAAAAGGCTTTATAAAAATTATGTAAAAAAACGTTTGTGGAGAGTATTTGCTGCATTATTTTTTTCTGTGATTATAGCTGGAACTACATCAGCCATAGCTTGGTTATTAGATCCGGCTGTAAAAAAAATATTCATAGATAACGATAGAACCTTTGCAATAGTTATACCAATTTTTATAGTTGTGGTATTTGCTGCAAAGGGTGCTTCGCTTTACTGGGCTAGAAATCTAATACTTGTTCTGGGATTTAGGGTAGTGCAAGAAATACAAGGTCAAATGGCTGGGCATGTTTTGTTGTCCGACACCCAGAGCATTGAATCAAAACACAGTGGAAGATACATAGCTAGTTTCATGTATGATGTTGCTCAAATCCAAACCCTTATAAGCACTGGAATTTTAAATTTAATGAAAGATACATTAACTCTAATAACTTTGCTTGTAGTAATGTTTTATCAAAATTGGAAGTTAGCATTATTTTCAATGCTAATTATGCCGCTAGCAGCAATTTTTGCAAAATCACTCGGTAAAAGAATGGGTAAAGCAACTACTGCTGGCGCGGAGTCTACAGCAAGTTTTGCAACACTTCTAACTGAGATACTAAAAGGATCTAAAATAATTAAAATTTATCAAAAAGAAAAAATGGAGGAAGAAAAATCTAAATTAACGATCAAAGATGTGGCCGATAAACAAATTAAAATTGGAAAAATCATGATTAGAGCAACACCAATAATGGAAACACTCACAGGTTTGATGATAGCTGGTTTCATTTACTTTGCAGGCTTCCTTATTGCAAAAGGAGAAATAGGTATAAATAATTTTTTCTCTTTTTTGGCTGCAATGATGTTGTCTTATCAGCCAGTAAGGTCTCTTGCTACCCTTAACATGGCAGTTTATCAAGGTGCCACTGCGGCAGAAAGAGTTTTCAAAATATTAGACGAAAAAATAGAAATAGCAGACCAAAAAAAATTGCCAGAGCTAAAAATAAAAGATGCTGAGATACAATTTAAGAATGTAAACTTTCAGTATAAATCAGGAAAAGATAGCGCTATAAAAAATATCAATCTAAACATTGATGGTGGAAAAGTTACTGCGTTAGTGGGGCACAGCGGTGCAGGTAAAAGCACTATAATGAATCTAATTCCTAGATTCTACCAACAACAAGAAGGTAGTATATTTATTGATGGACAAAAAATTGATGAAGTTTCACTTTATTCTCTTAGGAATAAGATTTCTTTGGTTAGTCAAGAAATAGTTTTGTTTGATGACAGTGTTAAAAATAATATCAAATATGCAAAATTTGATGCAACAGAAAGTGAAATAAAGAATGCTTGTGAGTTAGCTGCATCAACTGAATTTATCGATGAACTCCCAGAAAAATATGAGACAGTTATTGGGGAAAATGGCGTACGTTTGTCGGGAGGCCAAAAACAAAGAATATCAATTGCCAGAGCTATACTCAAAAATTCTCCCATTATTTTATTAGATGAAGCTACATCATCATTGGATTCTGAATCGGAGGCAAAAGTTCAAAATGCTATATTTAACTTAACCAAAAATAAAACAACTTTAGTAATTGCTCACAGACTATCCACAATAAAAAGAGCAGATAAAATTATCGTCATGAAAAATGGTTTGATGGTTGGATCAGGCAAGCATGAAGAACTACTAAAAAAATCAAAAGATTATGAGAATCTTTACAGCAAACAAGTAGTCTAATTATTATGTTGAGAGTTTTATATAACATCTTAATTACAATTTTTTATCTTCCTTATTTTTTTATAATTATTTTTCGAAGATTTTTGGGAAAAGAACATAAATTAAAGTTTAGAGAAAAGATTTTGCCACAAAAGATCAATAGACCAGAGGGTTATTTATTCTGGTTTCATGTGGCTAGTATAGGAGAATTGATGAGTATTCTTCCCTTCATTGATTTTTTTTTAAAAAAAAATTCGAAATATAATTTTTTAATTACAACGGTTACTCTAAGTTCATTTAATGAGTTAAAAAAAATATATGAAAATAATAATAGAGTTTTTCATCAATTTCTTCCTTATGATTCTAAGTCATTAATTGATAATTTTTTTAATAATTGGAAACCTGATCTTGTCTCTTTTGTAGATTCTGAAGTCTGGCCTAATTTTTTTCTAAAAATTAAGAGTAAAAATCTACCTTTTATTCTTTTAAACGCTAGAATAACAAAAAAAAGTTTTAATAGGTGGTCCTTGGTTAAAGATTTTGCATCTCAATTATTTGGTTCGTTGTCAGTATCTATTTCCGCAAACAAAGAAACTGTAAATTATCTTAATTATTTTAAAACTAAGAAAATAAAATATTTTGGAAATATTAAATTTTGTTCATCAATTAAAAGTTTGAAAAAATTTGAGAACGATCAATTTAATCAAATTTCAAAAAAGAGTTGGTGCGCGGTAAGCATACATCCGGGCGAAGAGATATTTTGTGGCAAAGTTCATAAAATCTTAAAAAAATCTCATAGTGAAGTAATGACTATAATAATTCCAAGGCACATAAACAGGTTAAAAAAAATATCATCAAATTTAAAAAATATGGGACTCAAAGTTCAAATTAAAAATGAAAATGACCCAATTGAAAAATCAACTGAAGTTGTATTGGTTAACTATTATGGATCTGTCACAAAATACCTTAATAAAATTAAACAAGTATTCTTTGGAAAATCTCTTTTGGTGAAATTAAAAAGGGCTGGCGGCCAAAATCCTATAGATGCAGCAAAAATGGGGTGTCGTATATTTCACGGTCCATACATTTATAATTTTCAAGAAATTTATGACTACTTAAATAGCCAAAAGATTTCTGAAGAGATCAATAAACCAGAAATTTTGGCAGAAAAATTAATAAAAAACTTTAATTCTAGTTTTAAAGAAAACAATGAAAACCAAGAAAAACTAAATAATTATAGTGATAGAATTTTTAAAAATGTTATTGATGAATATAATAAATTTATCACATGAAAATGAAAAAACCTAAATTTTGGGATAAAAAATATCACACATTTTTTTCAATAATTTTATTGCCAATATCTTTTTTTTATCGAATCATAGTTTCAGTAAAAAAAATTACCACCACTAAAAAAGAATTTACCATACCAATAATATGTATTGGAAATATCTATATTGGAGGCACTGGGAAGACACCTTTGTCTATGAAAATATGGGAAATATTTAAAAATGAAAAAAAACCAGTAATTATAAAAAAAAATTATAAAAATCACAAAGATGAAATAGAGCTAATTAAAAAATATAGTAAGATTATAACATCCGAAAAAAGAAGTGAAGGAATAAATCTTGCAATAGAAAAGAAATTTGATTTAGCAATATTGGATGATGGTTACCAAGATTTTGAAATTAAAAAAAATATAAATATAATTTGCTTTAATAGTCAACAGGGAATTGGAAATGGACAAACCATTCCTTCTGGACCCCTTAGAGAAAAATTAGACTCTTTAAAAAACTGTCAAATTGTTTTTATTAATGGAAAAAAGAACCTAGAGTTTGAGGACAAACTAAAAAAATATAATAATAAATTAACTTTTTTTTATTTTAACTATTATGTTAAAAATTTAAATGAATTTATAAATAGGAAATTAATCTCTTTTGCTGGAATAGGAAATCCAGAAAATTTTTTTAAATTATTGAAAGAAAATCACTTAAATATAATTAAAGAAATAGATTTTCCCGATCACTACGAGTATACACAGAAAGACCTTGAGAATCTGTCAGATTTAGAAAAAAAATATAATGCTAAACTGGTAACTACAGAAAAAGATTACTTAAGAATAAGTTCTTTTAATAGACGTAGATTTGGGATGATACCAATAAAAGTAAATATTGATAACCAAGAAAAATTTATTCAGATAATTAAAAAATTTATAAAATGAAAATTTTTAAATATTTTTTTGAATTTATAGTAATAATTTCATTGTTTTGTATTTTTAAAATAATTGGCCTAAATAATGCATCAGCTCTTGGAAGTATTATAGCCAAACTTATTGGTCCACTTTTTAGATCAAAAAAAATTATCAAAGAAAATATTAAAATAGGTTTGGGATTAATTGATAAAAAAAAAGAATCTGAAATTATAAATGCTATGTGGTCAAATATTGGTAGAACTTTTGCGGAATATATATTTTTAAAGGAATTTAAGCTTAATAGAACAAATTTAAATCATATGAAAATTAACGGAGTTAAATACCTAGATGAGATTAAAAAAAATAACGAAACTGTAATTTTTTATTCTGCCCATTTAGCAAATTTTGAACTTATGGCAATGGAATTGGAAAAGTCCGGTATCAAACTTGCTGCAATTTATCGACCATTAAATAATTATTTTTTAAATCCAATAATGGAATATTTAAGAATAAAATATATTTGCTCTAATCAAGTTCCTAAGGGAAGAATGGGTATTAGGGAAATAATCAACAAAGTAAAAGTTGGGTATAGTGTAGCTTTGATGGTAGACCAACGTGTTAGTGAGGGGCCCAGATCTCTTTTTTTTGGTAAGCCTGCTCACACTACAACTATACCAGCCCAGCTGGCTCTAAAATATGGTTGTAGGTTAGTTCCTGTTTCATTGAAAAGAGGAGAAGGTCCTGTTTTTGAAATGACTATTCATGAACCCTATAAAATTGAAAAAACAGGTAACGATGAAGAAGATACAAAAAACATCACTCTTGGAATTAATCGTTTAATAGAAAAAATGATAATTAATAACCCAAAGCAATGGATTTGGACCCACAACAGATGGAAATGATTACTTGTTTTTTTTAATTTCTTCGAACCTTACCTTGACTTCCTCAGCTGAATAGTAAGCCTCCTGTAAATCTACATTCCAATAGACCAGTTGATTAAGTGGTATATCTTTTCCAGAAACAGCACAAACAACATAATCTCCATTCTCAATAATCTCAAATCTATTGGGATGAAATTTAAGTTTTGCTTTATTTCTGTTCATGTTAATTTAATTTTTGAGATATCTACAATATATGAATTTTGCAGTTATAGGAAGTGGTGGTCGTGAACATGCAATTTGTTACAAATTAAGCCTTTCAAAAAAAATAAATAAATTAATTTGTATACCGGGTAATGCCGGTACTAAGGAAATTGCAGAAAATATAAGTGAGGATATTGGTGATTTTGAGAAAATTTACGAAGTAATTAAAAAAAAAAACATCGATATTGTTATTGTCGGTCCAGAGGAGCCATTGACTAATGGAATTGTAGATTATCTTAAAAAAAGATCGATAAGAGTTTTTGGTCCAAATAAGTTTGCATCTCAGCTTGAAGGTTCTAAAGCTTTTATGAAAAACTTGTGTAAAAAAAACAATATTCCAACTGCAAATTACGGTGTCTTTGAAAATTTAAATGAGGCGAAAGATTTTATAAAAAAAAATGATATTCCTATAGTGGTTAAAGCAGACGGTTTGGCTGCAGGCAAAGGAGTAACTATATGTAAATCTAGAGATGAAGCTATTAAAGAAACAAAAGAAATCTTAGAGGGAAAATTTAAATCTTCAAAAAAAGTAGTTTTGGAAAAATTTCTTGAAGGAGAAGAATTAAGTTATTTTGTAATAGTAGATAAAAACTCTTATCATTTTTTTGGTTCAGCTCAAGATCATAAAAAGGTTGGTGAAGGAGACGTTGGTCCTAATACTGGTGGCATGGGAGCTTATTCACCTGCAAGACTACTAACTGATCAACTTGAAGAAAAAATTAAAAAAAAAATTATTGAACCAACTTTAAAAGCAATGAAAAAATTAGGTCATCCCTATGAAGGTTTTTTATATGCTGGACTGATGATTAATAAAAATGAACCCTATTTAATTGAATATAATATCAGAATGGGGGATCCAGAATGTCAAGTTTTGATGATGAAACTAAAAACTGATTTTCTTGAAGTTTTAGATTGTGCAACAAAAGATAATTTAAATAATTTAAAAATAGAATGGTATAAAAATAAATGTATAACAATTGTATTGTGTGCAAATGGTTATCCAGGAAGATATATTAAAAATAAGGAAATCCACAATTTATCAAAAATCGTTCCAGATGAAAATAACCAAATTTTCCATGCAGGAACCTATGAAAAAGATAATAAAATTTTCTCAACAGGCGGAAGAGTTTTAAATGTAACCTGTTCAGCCTTAAGCCTTCTTGAAGCTAGGGATCAATCTTTAATTAATTTAAAAAAAATAAATTGGACGGATGGTTTTTTTAGAAAAGATATAGGCTGGAGAGCCATAAAAAAATAATGCGAATAATAGGTGGAAAAATTAGAAATAAAAAACTTTTTTTTACAGAAAATGTGAAAACTAGACCTCTAAAAGATAGTGTTAGAGAAAACCTTTTTAATATTTTAAACCATTCAAATAATATCGACATTGATATACAAAATTCTGAGGTTCTGGACCTATATTCTGGTACAGGATCCTTCGGTCTTGAATGTATTTCTAGAGGTGCTTCGGGGGTTGTTTTTGTCGAAAATGATATAGATGCTTTAGCAAGTTTAAAGAAAAATATAAAAAATCTAAATTGTCAAAATCAAACAGTTTTATTTGCTCAAGATGTTTGGAGGTTCTTAGATCTTTTAAATTTAAAATTGTATAAAAAAAAATTTAATATAATTTTTTTAGACCCTCCGTATAAAGATAAAAAATTTATACAGGTTATTGAAACAATAAAAAAAAAAGATTTATGTAATAAAAACCATATAATTTTAATTCATAGAGAAAAAAAATCTGAGGATAGTTTAGAAAAATACCTTAATATTATTGAGAAGAGAATTTATGGACGCTCAGAAATTTTTTTTGGAAGGTTTTTTTGAAGTTAAAAATTTTTTTGTCAAAATTTTAACTTTTTCAACCGCTGGCTGATTAAAAGGATCAACTTTTAATATCTTACTTAGAATAATGGTTTCAAAAATGAATAACAAAAATAACTTTCCAATAGTGTCTTCGTTAAATTTGCTAATATTTATTTCTCTAAAAGGAATTTTATTTTCTTTAAGAACCTCTGCAAAAGCATTTTTTTGAGAAAGTTTTATATCATGGTAGTTTTTTTTATCTATATAACTGACTTTTTTTCCAAAAAAACTTGAGTTTAATTTTAAATTCTTTTCAGATTTAGAGCTAAAAATATAAAAAATTTTATCCTTAGGTCCGTCTAAATATAGCTGTAAAAGACTATGATGATCTTTTGGTGCATTAGAAACAACTGGTAAAAATCCTTTTTGATTTTTTCCTAAACTCTCTGCTAATAGCTGTTGGCACCACATCATAAAATCATTTAATTCAGGTATATAGTTAAACAAAATTAAAATCTTAGATCTTTTAAAATTTAATTTTAAAAGTTGCCTAACAGAATTAGACAAAATTCTTTTATTTTTCAAAAACTTAGGAAGATTTTTTTTAAAATTTTCAGGTTTTAAACCCATTAAATAAGCAGGCAACATTCCGACTTCTGAAAAAACAGAATATCTTCCGCCAATAAATGAGTTATGCTTAACAAAATTAAATCCATTTCTTTTTGCAAAACTTGCTAAAACATTATTTTTGTTTTCCGAAATAACTATAACATTTGACTTTTTTAAAAATGGTTTAAAAAAACTTAGATTTATTATTGTCTCAGTTGTGTTTCCAGACTTTGATACAATCAAGAAAAGAGCTTTGAATAAGTTATTTTCTTTTCTGATTTTTTTTAAAAGATCTTGATCAAGATTATCTATAAAAATAAAATTTTTTTTAACTTTGTGTTTTAAAAATGAATATATGGCCTTAGTTCCAAGAATGGAGCCTCCCATACCAATTACTATTACTGTATGTAATTTATTAAAACTTCTTAAATCTTTAAAATTAAAGTTATAATTAGTATTAGGAAAAAAAGATTTGAATAAATTAGTGTTTTCTTGATTTAACTCATCAACTATTTTTTTGGCCGATATCATTTTAATCTTTTTTTCTTAACTCTTTTAAAATCATATTTTCCAAACTGGAAATACTTTTCTGATCACCAGTCGATTCTGAGGAAGAACCAAGAATATTTTCAGTTGAAGCTTTTTTATTTTGATCTTTACTTTTTGGTAAAGGAAGTTCACCATATTTTGGAGGCAAAATTAATGGGTCTTTTTTCTTTACCAGAAACTCATCTGTTGTTCTCGTTTTTCCGGTCATAACGTCTTGAAAGCCAGAGCAATTATTTATAAAAATAAAAAATAATAATAAAAAAACTGTTTTAAAATTTTTCATATTTTTTTCTTAAAAATAAATTCTTTGATAATCATACCAAAAATTCCCATAGAAATAAAAACATCTGCAATATTAAATGTAAACCAGTGATAATTTTCTATATGAAAATCGATAAAATCTGGAACAGCAAAGTATGTTAATCTGTCATATAAATTACCTACTGCGCCACCTATGATAAGTGATATTACAATTTTTCCAAAATTATCTGATATTGCCATGAGGTATATTAAATAAATGATTATTAACAAAATTAAGGCAGAAATTAAATGATATAACAGATTAGCATTCGAACTTAATAGACCAAAAGCTATTCCTGTGTTCCAATTTAGTGTTAAATTTAAAAAGTCAAATATAAATATTTCCCCATCCTGGGATTGTATTAATTTTATAACATAGACTTTTGATAATCTGTCTATTGCAAAAGTTATTATTATTATAAAAAAACTATATAAATCAATTTTTTGTAACTTTATTTTATCTCTAAACATCTTGAACACTTATTATCCTTAACTTTCTCTACAATTTTCCAACATCTAGAACATTTTGTACCTTCGGCCTTCTTTATGCTTATGGATATTTCTTTTGTCTTAGATAGATTTTTAGTTACATTAGAAGTGATAAATAATTCTTTAGCATCTATCTCCTCCAAAAGATTGAGTTCAACCTTTGGTAATTCAATTTCTACATCAGCCTCAAGGCTTGAACCAATTATCTTGTTTGATCTCTTTTCTTCTATTGCAACATTAACCTGTTGTCTAACATGTATTAACTTATCCCACTTTTTAGATAAAGACTCATTTTTCCAATTTTCTGGAATCACAGGAAAGTTTTCTTCATGAATACTTGTTTTGTTTCCTTTTTTCACTAAGTCTGTAATTTCTTCGGTTGTAAATGAAAGTACTGGTGCATACCATTTTAAAAGGCACTCTAAAATTATAGTAAGTAAATCTACACAGGACTTTCTTTTTTTTGAACTTAAATCATCACAATACAAAATATCTTTTCTTATATCAAAATAAAACGAGGATAGGTCCAAAGCACAGAAATTTAAAAGATCTTTTTGTAATTTATGAAAATT
>CETM01025840.1_pt1 | contig 14223 bp, 10 predicted proteins | sample 361451 | NCBI WGS metagenome assembly CETM01 (sample SAMEA2622690, study PRJEB7988) | marine metagenome | isolation source: saline water (ENVO:00002010), including
ATTTTTGCTTCGTATTCTTCGTACAGTTTTTCCGCCTTGGCGGCACTGCGTCTGGCATCTTCGATATGATCCAGGATGCCCTGTTCCCGCTGCTCTAGCGCTTTCTTAATTGGATTCCAGGCTGCAAATCGCAAGATGACTAACATCAGGATAAAAACGGCCAATGTGTAAATGGCCATGTCTCCCTTGAATTCGTCAACCGCGGCTAAACCGTGACTTGCATTGGAGTGCGAAAGATCCGCTCCGTGCCCATGTCCGCCACCGTGGCTATCTCCATGTCCATCGTCATGACTGTGGTCTCCCTCATGCTCGTGTCCATCAGCGTGCCCATGATCATCGTCATGACCGTCTTTGTGACCTTCTTCATGGCCCTCGTCACTATCGCTATCGGCAACCGATTCGACAGCCGATTCTGAGTCGCCATCGGCAGCCATCAGTGGCAGGGATGCTGTTCCAAAGAACAGTAGTAGAGCGAAGCTCCATCGAATCCAGCTTTCTTGCATAATCTTGTTCACGTGATAACCTCGAATTTCGTGAATCTCGTCTGAGTTTTAGGTGATTGTGTTTTGTTTAAGTTGATTCTGTTTAGTGGTGGTGCATTGCCGCACCGATAAAAAGTGCGCTCAGCAATGTAAAAACGTACGCCTGTAGGAAGGCAACAAACAATTCCAGCAAACCAATACAGGTCGCACCAAGAACGGCTACCGGAGCAACCCCCCAATAGTAGTCTGCACTGGCAACAGCGACAGCCATTCCCATGATCGAAAGTAATACCATGTGTCCGGCAACCATGTTGGCCAGCAATCGAATGGCAAGCACGGTGTGTTTGATAAACAGCCCCATCACTTCAATCACCCACAGCATTGGCTTGATGATAATTCCAATGGCAATATGTAGATCCATCGAAGGAAGCTGAGCCAGCCAGAAGCCAACCGGGCCGTGCATGATCGATCCGGATATCAGTGAAGTCAAAAACGTAGCAGCGGCTAGTCCGGCTGTCACGCCAAAGACGCCTGTTGGTGACCCAATGAACGGTATCAGACCAAACAGATTACAGGTCAGAATGAAGAAGAAGATGGTCCATAACACCGGAGTAATCTTGTCAGCTTTGACAAAGGTGTCCGGAGCGTCCGCATCCTGACTGTGGCTGTCATGCCCGTCATGTTCAGCATGGTCGTCGTGATCATCGTGTCCGTGATGGAAATCGGCATCTGTTCCAATCGAAGGCCGGGCGATTTCATCTCGTACAAAGAGTAGAAACGTTTCCAGCAGATTCGCGAGTTTTCCTTTGGCAGGTTTGCCACCGGCAATCGCTTTACCAAAGCGAGAAAAGGCGAAGACGATCAGGCAGGCGACGAAAACTTCAACAAGCATGAATTTGGAAATACAGAAACCTGATTCCGCTTCATGTAGATTCCGTAATTCCCCAAACGGTTGGGGAATAAGTACTTTCCCGCTGAGGTGATGATTGTATTCTGCGAGTAAGCCATCCTTGTTCCAGGACTCAGCAACTTCACCGTCGAGCCAGGCTGTATCGGTTAAGACTGCGGTTTGAGCGTCATCCCGATCTTTTTGTGGAATGACTTGACCGTGCGCTTCTTCCAGAAACACGTCATAGGGAGCATGATGGTTCCCGGGTGACCAGTCGTGCCATTCGGCTACGGAATCTTCGGCCGTTTTAAACTCTTTACCGTCGGTATCTTCTATAGGAACCGGATGTTGTTCGGCTAAAACTTCCGCTTCCCGGTGCTGAATCGTCGGGTCATGTTTTAACCAGACCGTTGGAAATTCCGATGGCTTGGTGTAACTATAGCGGTACGCAAACTTAGGAACCTCGAAGAAGTATGCATCTTTAATATGGAGTAGAGGGTCGGCCATTTAGATGTCTGTCTTTGTATTCTGGGTACTGAATTGTGACTTGATCAAATTCACACTCAGTAGGGTGTCTACGATTAATGCCAAAAGGAAAAATCCTAATGTGAAATACAAAATGTGTGCATTTCGCAATTGTTCACTCTGCTGAGAACACAAAAATGCTCCAGCGAGCGGAATAAACATCCGGAATAACATTCCTGCAAGTACACCGTTTACACCATGCTCCGGCCCGCGGAGAAACATAGGTGGTATCAGCCCCAGGACAGATCCCAACCAACAAAGAAATACTGCAATTCCAGCAGCTTTCATTTCATTGTCAGTAAAGTCACTGTATCCGTACCAAGTCACTGCAGCAAATGCTAAACCAAGAACAACTGAGATTATCACCAAGGGCTTCCATTGAAACCGAAGAGGATTTAATTCAGTCTTGTCCACTCGATTCAAGTCGGTTGAATTGTCATCGCTCATCATTCGAGCTCCTTCAATTTTCCGACTTGTCGGACTGTTCATGGGTTGCTGAATTGGCAATTCTAATCAACTGCCATAAGCCCAGGGGAGGGCCAATAATCCAGCCAGTTACCATCATAAACGATGTCTCATAATAAGTGTCGAGATAACGCCCTCCCATTCCGGGAAGGATCATGATCACAACACAGGTTAACACCTGAGACATCACGCCATAAGCTTCAGACATTGCCGATCGCTTAGGACGCTTGGGATATTCTGGTTTTTCAAAGTGAGGTGCTTCGACCATCGCTTTCACTTGATGGAAGTAAGTAATACCTCATCATATATATAAAAGGTATCACCGGTTAACCACTCGATACTATTTTACTTAGCCGCAGTATCCGGATACCGCATCAAAGTGTCACAGTTTCACTGGTTTAACAAATTCAACATCACTTAAAGCCGCTCAATTTATACTCCAAAGAGCGTATGGTCAACTAACCCGACCCCTATATGACGATGTTTTTGCCGTTTTGTCGTAGTGTTTTTGACTTCCACTCCAATTTTCCGAAGTTCCTTGTGCCGCCGCAGTCCAGTCGATGAACTGTAACCTCATAGTTACTCTCTATGGAGCCTCCGTGTTTTAACCTAAAGGGAGTTTGCGATCTGGTTCGATCGAAGATAACTCCCAATTAACTGCTTCTTTTGAACCCTCTGGTGGGGGGTCTGCATATTGTCAATTTTTAAGTCTTTAACTACAGTCAAATGTACTTGCTTAAGACGACGGTTTGGATCACTTGAACTAATTCGATCTCTAATGCAAGCGTCGGCCTTAAAACTCCGGACTCGATAGGGCAGCGGTCATCAAACCTGCTGGTACTTTTGACGACAAATGTTCGAGGTTATGCAACTCTCAAGGATGGTCTGCAGTTGCATTGAAAAGACTTCGCCGTGATTTTCGTATGACAATGGAAGAGGTTTGTCAGGCGAGAGACACTGCGGCAACAATGGAAATGCCTGGCAGCCACTGTCCAGCACTGGATTTCCAAAACCCACCTGTGACTCAAAAAGACGATTTGTCTTTTTCCCGCCTCCGGAATCCTACACTCCGGAACAGAAAACTACCCGAAAGGAGAACTGGCTTTGATTTCCAAAGTTGATTTGAAATCTCAGACCGTTAAGGAACTTGGCAAACGTGCTCGCGACCTGGGCATTACCGGCTATGCATCCATGCGAAAAGATGAATTGGTAAAAGCTCTGTCTAACAAATTGCGAGCTGTAAAAGCTGCTAAGACTCGAGCCAAGAAAAAGAAAGCGGAAGCTGGTTCTACGTCCAAGCCCCGTAAACGTGCGACACGTCGAAGAAAACGTGCCGAGATGCCAGAAGTCAAACTGAAAACAAATCTGTTGAAGCTCGAAATGAGCGATTCAGAAAAACAAAAGCTGAAAGACCTGTCATTGGGAAGCAATTTTGGCTCTTCCAATGGACGTGCGGTTCACCGCGACAAAATTACAGTGCTTGTCAGAGACTCGTTCTGGCTGCAAGCTTGCTGGGAAATCAAACGCAAGAGTGTAGTCCGAGCTCAGGCCGCCATGATGGAACACTGGCACACAGCACGTCCGGTCATCCGACTTTATGAAGTCGAAGATGCTTCCACGACAACCAATAGCGCCCGTGTCGTTCGTGATATCGAAGTGCACGGTGGCGTTACAACCTGGTACATCAATGTAACCAATCCTCCGGGTCAATACCGAGTCGAACTGGGTTATTTGGCAGCCAGCGGAGAATTCCATTGTCTGTGCCGTAGCAATATTGTGACGACTCCCGTTCCCGGCTCCAGTGAATCGGTTGATACTCACTGGGATGATATCGCAGACAACTACGAACGTATTTACGTTCAAAGTGGTGGCCGCAAAAGCGGTGCTGGCAGCAGCGACCTGAAAGACCTGTTTGAACAGCGACTTAATCGCCCGATTGGTGAATCCGTCGTTTCTCGCTTTGGCTTCAAAGCACCAGGTGAACAGGAAGCCGGCTTCCAGTTTGATGTGGATGCTGAATTGATCGTGTTTGGTAATGCCGACCCAAGCTCTTCGGTTGTAATTTCCGGAGAACCCGTGAAACTGAGTTCCGACGGTAGCTTTACAGTCCGAATGGATCTGCCCGATCGCCGGATGGTACTTCCCTGTGTTGCGACTACGGCTGATGGCCGTCGACAAAAGACGGTGGTTGTTGCCATAGAGCGTAATACCAAAGTGATGGAACCGGTTACCCTCGAAGACGAAATGTAAGCACCCGATTATTCGGGTATTGCATGGTAATTGCATACGCGGGCCGGGAGTGCTAAATTGCTATTAGCCTCTTCCATGTTTGTGCGTATGTGCAGATTTTTTGGGGAGCCGATAAGAGGTCCGTTGGGAGCTGATTTTTGGCTGCGGCCACGGGTCATGCCATGTCTTAGTTGCTTTGAAACTGATTCTTGTGGATCACTCGTCCCGCTGTCCAGGTTCCCACCTTTATGGTTACACGGGCTCTCACAAAACTCGCTACCACGGCATTGCGGCGGAGGCTATTTCATTCGATGGCTGTCGAATCGAACAAGAACGAACAAAGCACTCTCGAGATGATCGAGAGTGTTGTTTCGTTTATCTCGCAATTTCCTTCCTGCGTGGTCGCCATGTCGGCTGGCGTCGACAGCGGCGTGGTTGCAAAAGCTGCTTCTCTGGCCTTAGGAGATTCCGCATTGGCTGTGACGGCTGATAGCCCGAGTCTCGCCTCAGGTGAATTACAGCAGGCCCGGCAGCTTGCCAAGCTGATCGGGATTCGCCATCAAGTGGTTCAGACTCAGGAAATCGAAAACCCTAACTATGTTAGTAATCAGGGAGATCGCTGCTACCACTGCAAGTCCGAACTTTATCAACAGCTTGATTTGCTGACCGGATACAGCAGTGATGAAGTGTTACTCAACGGAACCAACACCGAAGATTTGGGTGACTACCGCCCGGGGTTAATCGCAGCCGAAGAAAACAAGGTTCGCTCGCCTTTAGCCGAGTGTGGAATTGATAAAGCCGGAGTGCGGGCCATGGCATTGCATTGGAATCTTCCTATCTGGGATAAGCCTGCCAGCCCATGTTTATCCAGCCGTATCGCATATGGCGAGGAAGTTACTGCGGAACGATTGCAGAGAATCGATCAGGCCGAACAATTCCTTAAAGAGCAGGGGATTAGTCCCGTACGTGTGCGTTTTCATCGAGGTGACTTAGCCAGAATTGAAGTGCCAGTGGAGTTCGTTGAAAAGCTTGCAGCCAACCCTCTACGAGCTGAAATCGAACAATTCTTTCGATCGATAGGATTTCAGTTCATCGCGTTGGATCTGGCCGGGTTTCAATCCGGAAACCTCAACAAACTTCTGCAGATTGAACTGCCGGAGCCAGCCTGAATTACTCGCCATCTAGTAGCTACGGCGATTCGTTCGGAGTATTCGTATCGCTCGGTTTGTCTTCTCCCGGTGTTTCGGACTCGTCCTCATTCTGTTCCCGGATCAACTTTCGCATTTCTTCAAATCGCGTGAGGATCTCATTCTGAATATCCGAGCCAGCTTCCCGAAAGCTTGGGAGTTCAGAAAAGGACTTGGAAAGTTCTGAAAGCTGTCGATAAAGTGCCGAGGTGATCACTGACTCGTTTTCAGAACTCCCGCCGTCGGCTGAATCAGGAGGTGTCGACTGTCTTGTCGCATCGGCTTGAAACTGCTCAACAATATCCCGCAGCTCAGTATCGAGTCGATCCATGATTTCGGATTGAATATCGTCGTTAAGTAGAGGAAGCACTTCACCCAGTTCGATTAATCGATCAGCCATCCTGGCCACCCCATTGGTGCGGTTATAAACATTGGCTAATCCGGCGATCCCATACGCTCGGAAATGTCGTTCTTCGGGAGCCAGATAATAGAGTTCCATGTAGTAGGCTTCTGCAGCCGGGTAATTTGCAGCCTCCAAATGCAAATCAGCAATGCGTTGATGACTGAGTGTTACATAGTGGTAGTTTTGTGGATTCTCTTCAATCGGAAAGTACTCTTCAACACTCAGATAGGCTTCTTCGGAATTGACAACGGAGGCATACAGGTATTGTGCTTCGACGGTATCACGCTTTTCAATCTTGATGATTTCAACCACTTCGTCCGGCGTTTCAAGAGCTTCTTCAGAATAGGGTAGGCTGCCCAATAAAACGCCCGTAGCAAACAGCAGGACTGTCGCCGCGATCCATAATTTCCCGTTGGTTGAACCTAAAATCTGTTGCCCCTGAGTTTTCATGAGGGCATCTAATTGTTGTGTGGCTTCGATACGAGCATCGGCCAGTGCCACTTCGTCACAGTCAATGTGATCTAAATCATCGGGCCAGGTGTCCTCGCCGATCGAGACGGGGATCGAGCGGAGTTGTTTTTGCAGGTCGTCGGCCCTTTGAAAGCGATTGTCCGGTTGCTTTTCCAGCATCTTCATGACAACGGCTGCCAGGTCAACAGGGATTCCTGACCGGACTTCAGAGACCGGTTCGGGCTCTCGCTTTAAATGCTGAACAGCAACACTGAGAGCAGTCTCGCCTTCAAAAGGAGGGCGACCGGTCAGCATGTGATAGCTGGTCACTCCCAGTGAATAAATGTCGCTGCGCGGATCGACACTTCCGCCTTCGGCCTGTTCCGGACTCATATACAAAGGCGTACCCATCGTAATGCCCACCTGAGTGGTATCGACATGATGTTCACCGCTGGTCACACGCGCCAATCCAAAATCGGCAACTTTGACCTCGCCACTGGTCGACAACATGATATTTTCAGGTTTGATATCTCGATGCGTGATGCCCTGATCGCTTGCTCGATGCAATGCTGCAGCAACCTGTTTAAGAATCACAATCGAAAGTGGTACTGAGACCGAGCTATGACGGCGAATGTATTGAGCCAGATTCTGTCCTGGTACATACTCCTGCACGATGTAATGAATGCCTTTGATTTCGCCAACTTCGTATATTTGCACAATGTTGGCATGCACTAGCGAGGCTGCCGCCTGAGCTTCTTTATGAAAGCGGCGAACATAAACGGCATCTTTGGCCAGTTCTGGCTTGAGGACCTTAAATGCAACACGACGCTTTAACGACTGTTGCTCGGCAAGATATACGATACTCATGCCACCACGACCAAGCCTGCGCAGTATTTGATAATCTCCAAGGGATTGCCCTACGAGAGAGGTATCTTGCGGCGAGTTGGACTGCGTTGACATTCAGTGAGTTTCAAAGGTGAAGTGAAAAGCCGGAGACTAAGATTATATAACAATCCCTACGAAATTCCCTGCAAATCCGGTCGGCTACAACGTCTGTAAATACTGAATTAAATCCCGGGATTCTTCTGCCGAAAGCCGAGGTATATTGAGCCGTCCCGTATGAGGGTGGTTGAATTTCAGCAAAACCTCCTCCAGACTGCGGGCGCGGTTGTCGTGAAAAAACTGATCACGCTGACTGATTCCTAACAGTGACGGTGGATTGAATTCGGTGATGCCATATTCGTCATGAATTCCCACATCGTATTTTCCGGCACTGGTGAACGTCGGGGGCTGATGACATTCGTGGCAACTGCGTGATTCAAAAAGTTCTTTTCCTCGTGAGACACTTGCGCTGGACTCGAATTTTCTTGCGACTGCCAGCGGGACGGCAGGCTGCAGAGTTTCCAGATAGGCTACCAAAGCTTGTTCCGTGTTCTCGTTGGCTAGCTTGCTGTTACCACCCTGCATCGTGACATGAATGGACTTGTTAATCTGATTTTTCAAATCAGGCTTGTTTCCCGTCCATGCCCACGGACCGGTCTGCCGAGTGCCCAGCAGCGTTAAGACGCGTTTCGGTGAATCAATCTGAAAGTCACTCATATTCTCATTCAGAAATCCGTTGGTATGGCCGTCGGGGTGACAACTATGACAGCTGTACCAGCCATCAAGTGACAACCGGGAATTAAAAAAGAAAGCATGACCCTGATCGGCAGTTGTTTCAGGTCTCATTGCTCCCAGTGAAATGGTGTCAACGATTCTATTCTTGCTTCGATCAAACACGGAAATTGAATCGTCAAAGTAATTGGCAATGTAGATGCGTGAGTGATCTTCAGAGGCTGCCAACGCAATGGGACGTCGGCCTGTTTCGTGACGTTCTAAAGAATGAAATAGATTTGCTTCGTGCCCCAACTGACTGGTTCCGGAAAAACAGATGAAGATCTCTTTGTCCCTGGTGATCAGTATTTCGCTTGGATCTCCGGCTGCATTGCCCGGCTCGCCCAGCGGATACTGAAGCCAGTGAGCGATCTTCACAATCTGTTGGGGTGGCGCGGCGGCGTCAACCGAGAAAAGATCTTTAAGCGGAATCGCGCGGACCAGATTCTCAAGGACTGTTCCCCAGAAAACGCGTTGACGCTCGGTCGCGGCTAAATCATTTAACAATTGATGCGTCAGCATCAGATGTTTTCCGTCCGGACTCAATGCCATGCCGCGGATGTTATGAACGCCCAATTGATAAATTCTCAATAACTGTCGTGTACGCAGGTCGATCAGTGCCAGATATCCCCCATGATGATCCGCGACCACCAAATGCAAGTTGTCAGGAGCGATCCATTGGATTCCGGGGTTGAAAGGTAAATCGATCGTCGCCGCCAGAACCGGGAAGACAGCCGGGTTCGTAACGCGAAGATCAAACAGCTGAACCTGTCTCGCCCACAAACAGCTGACACTCGCCAGCTTTTCCCGCTGGTCTACGACCACATCGATCGGTGTATGAGCAGTTTCTGCAGGTTTGAAACTGGAGACATGTCCCTGAACAACAGTGCAGGGTATGAGCCTATGCTCTGCTTCATCCACCGCTAACAGGATATTGGTATTTTTTACCGCGGCCAGACTGCGAATACGGCTGCCCAGTTTTGTTTCGGACAAAAACGTATGGCGTGTGGTGTCGATGACAGAAACAGACCCTTCCAGATGATTCGCTGCGATGATCCAACGGGCATGCCGTACTAAGTCAACGGGTCGACGGAGCGTCTTATCGTCTTCCGGAATCGGTGGTTCCGCGGCCGTTAGCATGGCCTGTAGTAGTACGGCCGTTAGTATTCCAGCAAGCCGCGAACGGAATGGTTTCGTAACAACCCGCAGCATTTAATTTCCGGCATTCATATCATCGAGCATGCGTTGAACAGCGTCCTCGAGTTTTTGAGTTAATTCGGTGGCAATACCACGTTTGCGTTCCGAGGGAATCACGATGGGGTCGCCAAATCGAATTTGAGCGACTCGTTCGCCCCGCGGAATGGCACTTTCGATGCCTAACAAATCTTCTTCCATCTTGTCGAGTGTCTCAGCGATTCGCTCGACACTCGGATTCTCGGCAACATAGTTTCCGGGGTAGCTAAAGAGCTGAACCACTAACATGTACTCAGCCAAATTCCTTCGAATTTCTTCGTCTAACTCGGCGTTATCAGGTGACACTTCTTCCATTAATCCGATCGTCCGCCGTCTTAATTCTTTGACGCGTTCTGGAATGGTCTTCCCGACTTTGGCGACTTCGTATTTCTCTTCATGTCGCCGAAGAATCGTGTCGGCCAGGAACTGAGTGCGTTCCGTTAAGGCACCTTCACGGACTTGTCCCAGATACTCAAGTTCCTTGAGTGCCATCACGGCACCACCTAATCGGTAAATCCGATCGCTCAGCGAAAGTTCATTTTTCGAGTACCAGTGGATTGAGTGTTCCAGTTGTGTCATGAGTTCCAACAGTTCAGGTGTTGGGTCTTTGGTGTAGCGATATTTCATGGCACACGGAATGGCAACGATGGGGCGGTCACTTTTACGGGCCGCAAACACGCTCAATGCCGCAGCACCTTCCCGAAATGGAGTAATCCGATCGTTGCAGTGATAAACTTCTCCCTCGGGGAAGATCACGAGCGGATGTTTTTTGGTTTTGAGGATATCCTGAGCGATTTCCATCGCCTTGCGGTCCGTGCCTTCACGGTCAACGCTGAAAACCCCATGCTTTTGTAACACCCATTGGCCGAGCTTTCCCTGAACGTCGAAAATGTTCCAGGTTGCCATGAAATAAAATGGTAGATTGGCCAGATAAGAAACTTCATTCATCGCATACGGGTCGGCGTGCGTTGAATGGTTGGGAGTAATCAGAACGCCTTGATTGGCTGCTACCGCTTGCTGTACCACCTCGACATTTTCTATTGTGACGTCGACCAACTTGCAGGCCTGTCGGGCTTTCTTGCGACTCATGCCTTTCATCAACTTGACAATGAAAGGCGAGAGCTTGGGATCCCAACGCCGGGGTGGTGCGGTCATTTGATATGGATTCATCCGTCGTGTACTTTCCTCAGTCGTATTATTCCCCGGGCGCGTCAGCGTTCATTATAGAACATTCGGCAATTCACTTCCTCTCTGAGGGGACGCCGACGGAAGGCTAGTATTATGTTAGTGGGGTATTTTTCGGTAAAGCAGGTATTTCCAGGGGCAAATGATCAGAATGCTGATCGCATCAGTCATGACCCAGAACGTGGGCATGCCGCATTGCGTTGCCAGCAAAGTACCAATCGACCCGATCGAGAACAGACCGAGGATATGGAAGTGAATCAGGCGTTGATACTTGACCACATCAGTGGCTAAGACGAGCGCAAAAGCGCCGTAGAGTCCGCACAGAGCCGACGTGCTTCGAGCGAGATATACAGCGATCGGGTGCTCTGCAGGAAAGGACCCTAAGCCTAGTTGTTGATGGCACCAGTCCATCCACTCGACAGGCATGACAAACGGTACGAATGCGACAATACAAATAAATCCAAAAAACCGCATTAGCAGTTGTAACTGCTTGATAGCCGTATGGGATGAGCAAGCGTTGGGTTGAGAATCTGTCGACATCTTTTGTTAGTGACCACAACGATTGGCGGTTAGTATCCTTATATAGTAATTGCATCCAATCCAGTTATAAAGGGAATCCTCTGTTGTGACGGATTCAGCGAGAACTCCATCAAGGTCGTATTATCGGTTTACGGTAGGCAGCTTTGTAATTTCGGCTTTCCTGCATGTGTTTGCCGTCGTGGCTGCTCTGGGTGTGATGCAGCCCGGACTCGATATGGATAAATCCGTATTGGAACGAGCAACGTACGTTGCTGAAAACGTCGGGTTATGGCGGATGGGATGGCATCTTTGGCAGTTAGTGGCGCTTTCAAATCTCATCGCCGCTGTCAGTCTGTGCTGGTACTTTTCACATGCTCGTAAACAACGAACGGAGGGAGCTGGGACGGCATTGTTTTGGAGTGTGCTGGCGTTGCTGTTCACCCTTGCGGCGATCATTCCGGAACAATGGGGGGAATACGCATTGGTTACGAGTTTTGTCGACGAAGCCCGCGAAGCGGTGTTGTCGGGCAGCGCTTCGAATTATGTCCGTCTGGAAGCCCGTTGGATCGTTCTGACAACCTCCTGTGGCGCATTTGGATACACACTGATGCAGGCGTGTTGGGCATGTGCATTGGTCTCCTTTACTCGATCCTACAAACGACTCAAATTCTTTCTGCTGTTGAGCGTAACTGATTTTATAGCATTTATGCTGTCGGTATTTGCTTGCGACCACGCTTGCGATCCGGTACTCAACGGGCAACTGCAGTATGTCGACTTTCACACGATTGCAGTGTTAAACGGTATTGGCTTTCCCGTGCTATTTATCTGGACGTTGGTATTCGTCGCCGCCTTGGGAGACCGCCATCATTATTTTTTCAAAGAAGAAAGTGATCAACTCCATCAGATCAGATTTCCAATCGGATCACGATCCCAATGGATAACCGGCTGGCTCAATTCTCAGGGAACTCGTGATGTCCTGCGAGTGATCGGGACTGTCTTACGAACGCCCGTACTAAAATCGGATATTCGCAATGTCCTATATCTGAACTGGCTGGTACCAACCGAACGGGTCAGGCCATGGTTGCCGGTCGGGTTTGCCGCCGACGAGCGGGAGTCGATGACCGCGATTTCAATTTTAACTTACCGCCACGGAGGCTTTGGGCCTCGCCTGCTTGGGCCACTAAGAAAACTGCTGCCCTCACCATTGCAAAGTAACTGGCGACTGTATCTTAAACCAGTCCATGGAAAACGAGGTGCCGTCTACTTCTTTAAGACATGTATGAACAGTACGCTTCACGTGGTTGGCAGTCGCCTCATGAGCGATGGTTTGACGTCTCATAAAAGTGGTGTTTTTGATTATGTAGTTGATAATCAACAGGGCCATTTGACAATCGAGTCCAGTGGTGGCAGTGCGCCCGATTTGGATCTGCATTTCGGTTTGAGCGAATCCGGGGGAAGTCTGCCTGCTGCCTGGCAGCAGCGATTTGGATCCTGGGAGGAAGCCGTAGAGTATCTGGTTTCCCAAAACCGAGCGGTGGATTGCCTCGGAGGGTGGGCAGCCACGATGGAGTCTCTGATTGATATTCCGATCGACCCCGGGCAGGCAGTCGCCGTTGATGTCGATTCTGGGCTGCAATGTGAGTTGATCCAGCAATTGTACCCTGAATCAGAAGCATCGTTGTTTGCCTTTCTGATTCCTCAAGTGACGTTTCGATTTCTTGGAGAAGCGATCAGAGATTAACCTCAACCCGCTCACTACGATCTATCCACCAAGCAGCGGGATGGGTATCAGTAAGGCATGTTGTTCAAACAGGCTCCAGTCTCCGTACCAACTGGTATACCGAGATAAAAAGACAACGCCGGCATAGATCGATACGACAGGGATGATGGCCAGTCGTGCCAGCCAGATCGAGATAACATTGCGATTTTCTTCCCGCTTGTTAGCACGACCATAGGCCCATCCCATCAGCATGCGCGAGGGCCAGGAAAACAATACAAAGACCATGGTGGGCAAAAGAAAAACTTCTCTTGGAGTCAATTGAATTTTGGCAAGGTAGACCGGTAAGGCAAATGCCCAGACCGAGACCATGGAGATCCAGAGTGCGATGGGGGCTCGTTTAAAGAGCGTACGAATCGCTCTGACATCAAGAAACACGCTTGCTTCACGTTGCACGCTGTATCGTGTTTGCATAATGGGAAGGTAGATCAGAACCAAGGCCAGCAATGGTAAACCAATCAGCGAAGAGAGCCCCCGAAGGCCTTCGGGTAATTGTGTCGCTCCAATACAAAGCAAGACAGGGACCAACAACCAGGCTGCTGTACCCAGAAAAGCATAAAACCCCTGCAGGAACAGCTCTCGGAGTCTCAACGCGGCAACAAAATCCCAGAAGCCGGTAATGGTTTCGGTGTAAGTTTCCTTTTTCCAAACCGTCTTGAAAAATCGAACCGGAGCAGGCCAGATAAAATGTCGCAATCGGCCACCACGAATCCATGCCCAGAGGGTATAGCCAATGGTTAGCAAAATCAGGATGGTTAAATTGATTCCAAACGGACGAACTTCTTCGGAATCCGTCAATAAGATAATGGCATCGTTAAAGATGCCCACGACATTAAAGACTGGAGTCCAAACGATGCTCGTGCCTACCAAAAATCCGCCAATGCGGGCAGCTTTGCGGATACCTACAAACCCCGCGCGGACTTTGCGTTCTTTGACAATTCGTGAAGAAATCTCGAGAAAGTATCCGAGTGTGATGAATTGAAGAATAGGAATGGCAGCACAGAGTGTCAGCAGGCTCACCATCGAGACCACTCCAAAACACCATTCGACAGATTGTGCAAATTTCTGAATTGGCCAGCTTATCAAACTGGTCGAGCCTGTCACCGAATCTTCGGCAGTCGTCACCATATCCGAGGAATAAGCACTTAAGTTATGAATCGGCTCGGCTTGCATGACCGAATTCTCAGCATTGGAGTACTCCGGGTTACTGTTCTGTTGTGGTTTGT
>CETM01025319.1_pt1 | contig 14199 bp, 17 predicted proteins | sample 361451 | NCBI WGS metagenome assembly CETM01 (sample SAMEA2622690, study PRJEB7988) | marine metagenome | isolation source: saline water (ENVO:00002010), including
ATAGGGATAATTACATTTACAATTCATAGAAAGTTAATCAAAATTTAGAAAAAATATATCAAGGTTATTATAAACACCTAAATAAATTGGGGTACTAGAAATCATTTGAGCAAAATTTTGGAGTAACACCGTCAGAATTCTATAAAGAATTTGATGATTTTTTAAACAAATCTGATGAGTGAAACAAAATATTTTAAAAGTAAATTGATTTTACTTTGACATATCAAAATCAGATAATGTATATTATTAAAATAAACCAATCAGGTGTAAAATGAGTTCTTATAATTATGACAACTTTCCTCTAGATTTTGATATGCAAGCATTTATAGATTTTCCTGGTATTGCAAATGCCGGAACAAAAGCACCTGAAGGTAAGATATACAACGTCAAAGAACAAAAATGGGAACAACTTTCAACATATTGGAAAGAAAAAACTACTATCATAGAATTTGGTTCTATAACCTGATCAGAATGTGCTCTGGCGGCGCCAGGATTTGATAATTTAGTTGAAGAATTTGGAAACAAATTTAATTTTGTATTTATATATACTCGAGAAGCTCATCCTGGTGAAAAAATACCACATCTTAGTTCTTTTGAGCAAAAAATCGATCATGCAAAATTAATGACAAAAAAATATATTAACAGAACAATGCTAGTTGATTCACTAGAAGGAGATATTCATAAAGCTTACGGTAGACTTCCCAATATGACATATATAGTAAACAGATATGGAAATATTATCTACAAATCAGATTGGACAGATCCTTCTACAATAAAAATGGCTTTAAATCACTATCAGGAAGAACGAAAAATGATGGAAGATAAAATTAGAGTAACACCGTATTATATTGAGTGGCAACCAATGAGAAAAAATGATACTGATGAATTTATGACAATTCTTTTGAATGATGCAGGTCCAAAAGCAATAAAAGACTTTATAAACTCTGCAAATCACTACACTGGTCCGGTTCAATCTAACTCAAGTCTTGGCAAATCTATGGGTAAGAAATTACAAGAATGGCTGGATAAACAGGATTACTAAATATATGGAAGAAAACAAACTAAAAGAAAATGTGAATATTAATTTACAAAACAAAATAAACTCTACATTTAGAAAAATAAGTTTAATAATATCTTTAATTCTTAGTAGTTTGTTATTAATTTATGTTTTACTAATTATCTTTATAGTATAATTTTTAATCATTAAAAAATGAATATATCATTGCAATTAAAGATCCAATAACTATTCCTATAACAAGTACCCAAAAAGAGAAAAATTGTACATTCCACATTGTCTTATTAAGTGAATTAATTAAACTTACATCATATGATCCGAGTAATCTTCTATCAGTTGCTAATCCTATAATCGTAGTAATTACGCATATAATACCGTTGATACCAAATAATACCAAAGTATAGTTAACTACCCTTTTTAATTTACCACTTAGATCTTTTATCATCATAACCTGTGTGAACATCAATCAAAACGGTGTTCCCATTTTTATTTTCATACATAGCATCTTTTATAGATGCTATCAATTCTTGTATAGATTTAACCACAATTCCTTTTGCTCCCATTCCTTCTGCGATTTGTGCATAATCTCCTTTCATATAAGAAACCCCGAATTTTTCTCGCGCATTTGGAAAGCCTCCTGGGTAAGTTGCCATACCGCCATTATTTAGCAGAACAGTAGTTATTGGAAGTTTAGATCGAACAGATGTTTCTATATCTAAACCTGACATACCAAAAGCTCCATCGCCCATTAAATTCAAACAAAATTTGTCAGGATTTGCTTTTTTTGCTCCTATCATCAATGGAATACTAAATCCTAAATGAGTTGTTTTACCCCACCCAATATAACTATGTGGTTTAGTTGCAGTAAAAAAAGGAATAATCTGATCTCTTGGAGCACCTGCATCATGAGTAACTATTGATTCTTCTAAATTAATATTTTTATTTATTTCATTAATAACTCTATATGGATTAATTGGTATTTCATCTGAATTTAAATGTGATTCCCATTCAGAATTCCATTGTTCACGAATTTTATTTATTTTAGATTTAATATCAACATTATGGTTAATTTTATCTTTGTGATCAGAAATTTCATCGATAAGTAAATCCAGTGTGATTTTTGTATCACCATTTAATATTACGTCTGCATAATGATCTTTATTTATATCATCATAGTTATCAGTATTATGAATTAAAAATTTATTAGAAGTGTCTATTGATTGTGCATAGGGAGTGTTTGTCATACTAGTCCCTAAAGCTAAAATAACATCAGATTCATCTAGCCACTTCCTAGCCTGAAGAGTTGTAGTTTGAACTCCTGAACCTAGAGATAATGGATGAGTCTCGTTAATTGCAGATTTTCCTGGCATTGTTGTATAGACTGGAACATTAATCATTTCCGCTAATTTCTGTAATTGTTTTGTTGATCTTGAAAAAAGAACTCCCTGCCCTGCTACTATAAGTGGGTTTTTAGCAGTCAATAATTTTTCTATAGCTTTTGAAATATCTGAAAACGAAGGAGCATGGTAACCTTTTATTGGAGGTTTGTATGAATTAATATCAAATGAAATTTGCGACGAAGAAATATCTGCAGGTACTTCTACAACTACTGGCCCAGGTCGTCCATTTTTAATATTATGAAATGCTCTTCTCATTACATCAATAACTTGATCGGGTTGTGTGATACATTCTGCAGTTTTTACTATTCCCTTGTAATTAGAAGTTGCATTAAAATTTGGCCTTACTGATAATTGATTTAATGGAGGTGCTCCAGGAATAACTAAAACAGGAATATTATCTGCAAATGCCTGACTAATACCTCCCATACTATTTTCAGCGCCAGCTTGGCTTTGCATTGAAAAAACTCCTATCTTTTCTCTGTCACTTGTTCGACTATATCCATCGGCAGCCATCATTGCTCCTCTTTCATGTCGAAACATTATTGGTCTTACACCCACTTTGGATAAATCTTCTATCAGGGGATTATTTGGAAAACATGAGATCCAGTCTATATTTTCCTTAAGTAATATCTGAGCTATTGCTTCTGAAACATTCATATCAAAAAGGAAGATCTCCGCTTTCAATTATAATTGATCTAGACGAAGACGCTTCCAGTCTAATTTCTTTAACAGGTTTGTATTCTTCAGAATTTTGCCATTGATCAAGTTTCTCTTTTGAAGGAAATTCTAATACTATAATTCTTCCTTTTGGATTCCAATCTAATGAATTGAGAATATTACCACCTCTAACTAAATACTTACCACCATACTTAGCAATTGTATTAGGAACTAATTTCATATACTTATTATATTTTTCCTGATCAGTGACAACAATGTCACTTATTACATAAACTTTCATAATAAAAAAGATAATTTAAAATGGTAATTTATAATGTGTTTCAGATAATATTACAAATAACACAATCAAAGTTATAAAGCCTCCAAATAAAAAGAGAATCGTAAGAGGAATTGCCTCTAAACCTAATTCAGATATATCCCATAGACCTATTTTTTTACCAAATTTTTCCATATATTCAGCTATTTTTTCCATTCATAACTCCGTTAAAATAAAACAAATGGTAGTTTTACTTTAAAAATTCTATACTATTTTCAAAGTCTTTAATAGACAAAAAAAATACAATGAAATTTTTATTTATGGTAAATGATAATGAAAAATATATTACAATTGGTTGAAAATTCAATATCTGAAGATAGTGAAATCATAATATGGGAATTCTTGAAATTAGCAGAACAATTTGTTTGGAAATCACACGAAGGTAAATCTTGTTTTAAAGTACATAAAAAATGGAAACATATTGAATGGTCTCAAGGTCTAAAAAAGAAAACAAAAGATATTTATAATAATCCTCACTATTTGACTAAAGATCAATTAGATTTAATTGATTTTCATAAATATTTAGCTGTTGAAATAAATAAAATAGAAATTGAAATAGTACTTTTTTACTCAAATGGGGGGCACAAATATCAAAAGCTGTCAGAATTTAACGAATGGTATATTAAAGAGTATAATGTTAATTCCAAAACAATATCAGAAGATAAAAATATAAAAAATTATGGTATCGAATCACTTATGAATTTATACTAAATGATTTATTTATAGTCCTAAAAATAGAAAAAAGCATTATGAATATATTAGACGCTATCCATGTATAAAATCCTAATCTATATTCAATAGTATTATCTTGAAAAACAAATAATAACAAAGCAGTCGACAATCCCCACAATATGAAACTTAAAATTGCCCATAGTTTATAGGATTCTACTCTTAAAGGGTGTACAAATTTAATTGGTACAAATGTTAAAGCTACACAACTTATTATCAAAGATAAATTAATTATTTGCGAAGTGTTTATAATATAAAAATTTAATATCAAAACATTCCATAAAGCTGGAAATCCTTCAAAATAATTATCTTTAGTCTTTTGTTTAGTATTTGCAAATGTGAAACATGAAGCACATAAAATTAAAATTGCAGAGATATACACAAAATTTTCCGGTACAAAATTAAACTGAATAATCACTAGAACAGGAACGATTACATAATTAAAAAAATCAACTATAGCATCTAATATCATTCCATTAATTCTTGAAGCATATTTTAAAACATTATATTTTCTAGCTAAGTATCCATCTGTTCCATCAATGAATAATGAAATTGCTAGGTACATAAATACAAAATCTAGATTCTGTTCATATATTTGTTGGATAGCAAGTATCCCCAATACAATTCCCGTGGTTGTATATAAATGAACCAAATACCCTTTAATAATATTAGAATTTATATTAGAAGTAAAAAACATCTATCTATTTCTCTATAAATCTATAGATCTTTGATATTGTAAAGGCCATGAATCTCTATTTTGCTCAGCATTCAATGCCCAATACGGATTTCTTAAATACTCTCTAGCCATGAATATAGCATCTGCTCCTTTCGATTCTAATATTTCTTCTGCTTGAGTTGATTCTGTAATCAATCCAACAGCTCCTGTTAAAATCCCTGCCTGATGTCGAATTTCCTTGGAAAATTCAACTTGATATCCGGGCTTTATTTCTATTTTTTGTTCAGAGTAGTTTGCACCAGAGGAACAATCTATTAAATCTATGCCTATTGATTTTAGTTTCTTTGATAATTTTATTGATGATTCCAAGTCCCAACCTTCACCTGGATAATATTCTGTAACAGAAAGTCTTGCAAATACAGGAATAGTATTACCTATTGCTTCTATAACCTTGCTCGCAATAGTTGTTGCCAACAAAATCCTATTTTCAAAATTTCCTCCAAATTTGTCTTCTCTGTGGTTAGAAATGGGAGATAAAAATTCGTGTACTAAATAGCCATGAGCAAAATGTAATTCTATTACTTTAAAACCTGCTTCAACTGATCTCTTTGCCGATAAAACAAAATCATCTACTATTTTTTCTATTTCTACTAATTTTAATTCTTTAGGAATCAAAGATTTATCACTATACGGAATATGACTTGGGCCTACAGGATCCCATCCTCCTTCATTTTTGGAGACATTACCTCCACCTAACCATGGCCGATTTGTTGAAGCTTTCCTTCCTGCATGAGCTAATTGAATAGCAGGTGTAGATCCACATTCAGAAATAAATTTGGTAATTTTTTTCATAGGTTCAATTTGTTTGTCATTCCATAATCCCATATCCCATGGACTTATTCGACCTTCTGGTGAAACTGCTGTTGCTTCCATCATTACTAATCCCGAACCACCCATTGCTCTCGATCCTAAATGTACAAGATGCCAGTCATTTGCCATTCCATCAGTCGATGAGTACGTACACATAGGACTTACCCATGCTCGATTTTTGATAACTTCATTTTTAATTTTTATAGATTCAAATAATTTTGACATTTTTCATCCTATTTTAAATGGAAATATTTCCGGAGTTTCTTTTTTGTATTTGATGTAGAGTTCATCATTTCCCCATTTTAAATCGGCTCTATTTTCTAAAATACGAACTCCTGATATAAATTTTAACATCATATACACAAACAAAGGAGAAATCACGCCAATCCAACTAAGCCCGGTAAATAAAGGGATTGAAATAATTGTTACACCTGTCCAAAGCAAAATTTCACCAAAATAATTAGGGTGCCTAGAGTATTTCCACAAGCCAGTTTTTATAAATTTGTTTTTATTACTAGGATCATTTTTAAATTTCGATTTTTGATTATCTGAAATTATTTCAATAGAAATTCCTGCAAACCATAAAATGATTCCAATATAATCATACATACTTAAATCAGGGGAACTTGTGGAAGTAAATATAACTAAAGAACTTAGTAAAGTAAAAGTAATCCATAATCCTTGTAAATTCCAAACCATAAAAAAAGTTGAAAAATCTTTGAGATCATCGAAACGTCCGTCTGATCCAGCGTTTTTAACTCTTTTAAGTAAAAACAATCCTAGTCTAAGTGCCCAAACAATAACTAGCAAAGTCAAAATCCCAGATCTGATATTTTTATCATCATTTATCGCAAATGCCAATATTGCAACAGTAATATAAGTCAAAGAACCTGTAATATCAAAATAATGTTCAGTTGATTTTAAATAGGAAGGAATAAATGCAATCCATTGTACCAATAAAATGATTGATGCTAAAAATACTAAAGATGGAATATTAAATATATAACTTCCTTCTCGACCTGTCAGATAGGAAATACCTAAAACAAAAGCTACTGTAGATAACGACAAAAAAAAGTTTCTAATATATTTAATCATTTTTATTTACTGAAGAATAATATAAGTTAACGCACCAGAAAGATAACCTATTAAAGCTAAGAAGGTAATATTTTTCAGATACCATATAAAATTAATTCTCAATATCCCCATAACTGCAACTCCAGCAGCTGATCCTATTACCAGCAAACTACCACCAGTTCCAGCACAATAAGCCAAAAATTCCCAAAACATACCATCTACTGCAAAATCCCCTGTTGATTGAACTTCATACATTCCCATTGCACCTGCAACGAGAGGCACATTATCAAGAATGGCAGACAAAAATCCTATAAATATATTTATGTAATATAAGTTTCCATTAAATACATCTTCTAGAATATTTGCTAACGAATTAAGTATTCCTGTAGATTGCAAACTACCCACAGCTAGCAAAATTCCTAAAAAGAAAAATATGGTAGATCCGTCAATTTTAGAAAGTGCACCTGCAACTGAAAGTTTATATTTATACTCGCCCGTTTTATTTTTATGTATCAACTCAGTTACTGTCCACAAAATTCCTAAACTGAATAGCATGCCCAGATAAGGCGGAAGATGAGTAACAGTTTTGAAAATTGGAACAAATAATAATCCCAACACACCAAGTATGAATAATAAATTTCGTTCAAAAGGATCAACTTCAAAAGAGTTTGCTCCTTCGTTTATATCTGGTCTGTCAATTATTATCCCTCTGTATTTAAATGAAACATAAACTAATGGAACTATCATACAAACTAAACTAGGAATAATGATTGCCTGTACGATATTTATGGTCACCTGACCTCCTACCCACAACATTATAGTTGTTATATCTCCTATCGGAGACCAAGCACCACCTGCATTTGCTGATAAAATCATAACTCCACCAAAAAACAAAAGCTGATCTCTATTTTTGATCAATTTACCAAGCAATGCAGCCATAACTATAGCAGTAGTCAAATTATCTAAAACTGCAGAGAAGAAAAAAGTAATAACAGATAATATCCATAATAATTTAACTGCATCCGTAGTAGTTATCTTATCTGTGATTATTCTAAACCCTTGATGCGAATCTACTAATTCAACGATAGTCATTGCGCCAAATAAGAAAAAGACTATTTCACCTATTTCGATCAGATGATGATGTAGTTCTTCATCAATAAAATGATGATCAGCAAAAAAAACAAATATAGACCAAGTCAAAACCCCGGTGATTAAAGCAATAGCAGCTTTATCAATTCTAATGTTATGCTCAAGTGCTATAAATAAATAACCAATAGTAAATACAGATACAATTAATATTTCCAATACTTAATCCTTTACCTATATAATAATTAAATAAATATCTTATCAAAAAAATATTATTTTATTAACTAATTTACAGCTCTTCTTAATTGTTTATTTACACTAATCATTATATAAAAAAAGGTTGCAACCATGCACTGAAACCATCTGAACTTGTTATCACAGCCCTAATGTACTTTTCATTCCCTTGAATCTTGTACCTTGGTGATAATTCATTAGATTCCATTAATATTGTTCCTTGATCTCCGATAAAAATCGTTTTAAATTCTTGATCTGTTATCTTAGGAGACAAGATATGAATTTGCTTTGGGTCTAAATCTATATCAAAACAAATTTCGTTTTTGTCAATAAATAAATCTGAGATATATACTCCTGTACTTGAGTAAAAGTTACCATCAGAAAAATTATTCAATATATCATCTTGTGAATCAGAATCCGATTTAACCATAATCCATCCACGACCTGGATTAGAAAATGCTGACCCCCAAGTTTTATAATGGTGAGAATCATCAGTAGCTACTCCATAAACAAGTTTATCTAAACTTAAAACTGAATCCCATAATTGCTCGGTGCTTTGTTTTCCATTTTTCATATCGCCCAAATCATTGTTATGAGTACCACCATTATAAACTTCAAAAAATTTTAACCGATCAGATTTCATTATCATTTTGTCATCAACTGCCCATTTATAATTAGGATGATTTAATATTGGAATACCATTAGCAGTTTCAACAGCATCGATATTGGCATTAAGTGTATCTAAAGAATCTTTTCCATAAATAGGTTCAACATATGAATCTATTCCAATAGCTCCTATATGTATATTAAAAGGTTCTTGAATTGTAACTTCTTCTCCAGGTATCAGTAGAATGCCTGGGTTTACCTTGCCATAATCTAGAATGGTTACATGATTGTGATCACTTAAAACTAAAAAATCATAGCTATGCTCAACAAAATAATCAACAACAACTTTTGGATCGGAATCACCATCTGACTCATTAGTATGAGTATGAATATTCCCTTTGTACCATTTAGTCATATTTATATTCTTTCAAAGTATCTATTTTTTTCCCAATCAGTTACAGCTTTTTCATAAAGCGATTTTTCTATATTGAAAAAATGTTGATAATGATCTTTGACACCTTTGCCAAAAACATTTTCAATAAATTTACTTTTTTCAAACAATCGAAGTCCTTTATCTATACTGTCAGGACAAGATTCCAGTGAGTTATTACTATATGAGTCTCCTGTAGAAATATTTGGAGGATTAATTTTATCTTCAATTCCTTGTATTCCTGCAGCAATGCTAGCAGCAAAAGCTAAATATGGATTAGCATCAGCACCAGGAATTCTACATTCAATTCTCAAGCTTGATTCTTCTCCAACAATTCTATAAGTTGAAGTTCGATTATCCATACTCCAACTTATTTTTGTCGGTGCAAATGATTCAGAAACAAATCTTTTGAATGATGTTGGATAAGGTGAATAGAACATAAATATGTCTGGTGAATATTTCATCCAACCACCCAAAAAATATTTAAATTGATCAGAAGTTTTGAATTCAGATTTGGATTTAGGATCATAAAACAAATTTTTCTTTCCATCCTTATCCCATAAACTTAAATGAATATGCATACTTGAACCAGCTGACTTTTCATCCCACTTAGACATAAATGTTACAGACATTTCATTTTTGTAAGCAATTTCTTTTGCAGCTTGCTTAATAATGCTGTGATTATCAGCCATAGTTAAAGGGTCTGTATATTTAACATTAATTTCTTGTTGTCCTAAACTCCACTCTCCTTTTGTACATTCTACTTGTATACCTGATTTAGCTAAGTGACTTCTTAATAAGGACATGTAAGATTCTTCTCTTGTAGTATTTAGTAAATTGTAATCTTCCCTAAATCTATTACTAGGATTCATTTTTATATAAGAATTATTTTTAGCATCTTGATAAGTGTTATCAAATACATAAAATTCTAATTCTGATGCTAATTTAATCTCATATCCTTTAGATTTTGCAATATTAATTTGTTTTTTTAATATTGATCGAGGTGATTCATTAACTAGTGTGTGATTTTTTTCTACATCACCTAAAATAATTGCTGTTTTATCTAACCAATCTGCTATTCGTATAGTTTTTGGATCTAGTTTTAAGTGAACATCCCCGTACCCTTTTTCCCAACTAGAAATCTGATAACCTGGGATGGTTTCCATATCAATATCAGAACCTAATAAATAATCGCAAGCATGAGTACCATGTTCTAATACATCAGAAATGAAAAATTTACTATCAAACCTTTTTCCGACTAATCTCCCATACATATCAGGAAAAGCCGTTATTACAGTATCAATAGAATCTTGTTTTACTAAATCTATAAGTTTGTTTTTTGTTATATTTGTATTCATTTTATATTTAATTTTTTCTGTTTTTAAATTCTACCATTGATTCATTATATTTTTCTTTGTCTTTTAGCAATGTATAAGCAGTTGCGGACATTCCTTTGATGATTTCAATTCCATTTTGATGAGCAATATCACTGACTGAAGCTTTTTCCATTTCAATTGAATGACCCGGAGTAGGTTTGTTCGATACTGCAAAATTAAAAGCATACGAAGGCATTACATGACTAATATTGCCAAAATCAGTTGATGCACCACTTCCGTACCGATTTCTAGGTTGATTATCTAATTTAATTTCTAAGTTATTTAAAAAAGATTTACCCAATTTAGCAATAGTTGTATTAGGGATTACATGCTTATATCCAGGCTCATCCTCAGAAATTTCCAATTTTGATCCTGTCATCAATGCTGCTCCCTGCGCTATATCATCAATTTGTTTTCTCATATATACAACATAGTCAGAATTTTTTGACCTCATCAAAATATCAGCCTCAGCATATGCAGGTACAATATTAGGAGCTTTACCGCCTTCAGTTATAATACCATGCACTCTAGCATCATCTTTTAGATGTTGTCTTAAAGCATCAATGCCATTAAATAACATTATCACAGAATTCAAAGCATTAATCCCTTCATCGGGGTTAATTGCTGCATGGGATGCCTTTCCGTGATATCGATATCGAGCTTTAGATGTTGCCAAGCTCATTCCTTCATCCGGTGGGACATCTTCCCATAATATAGTGGTATTAGAGGACCCATGAGATGATATGGAAATATCAATATCATCAAATATTCCCTCTTCAAGAAGTTTGATCTTACCGCCTCCACCTTCTTCAGCAGGCGTGCCTATTAATCTTATTTCACCTGGGAATTCTGAATTAAGAGCTAAAAATGATAAAAATGATCCAACATTAGTCATAGCTATCAAATTATGTCCACATGCATGTCCTATAGATGGAAGGGCATCGTACTCTGCTAAAAAAGCAATAACAGGGCCATCCTTGTTTCCTTTAATAGAAGAAACAAAAGCTGTTGGGTAGTTATTATTTATAGCTACCTCTATCTCATATTTTTCTAATAGAGATTTGATATTTTTCACAGCGTCAAATTCTTTCCATTTAATTTCTGGGTTACTATGAATATCAATACTTAGAGTAATAAGCTCATTTTTTAAATCTTCTGTTTTTAAAAATAATTTGTCTATAGCTGCATTCATGTAGAGTTAATATTTTTTGTATATAATAATTTATCTATACAAGTATAATGATTTATATATAAAATTCAAGAAAAGAAAACAACATGCCCAATAACACAAAACCTACATATAATTTTACAAATAAAACTGCTTTAATAACTGGAGCTGGGGGAGGAATGGGAGAGCAGATTTGTTTATCTCTTGAATCCTTTGGAGCAAAAGTATATGGAGTAGATCTGAAAAGTAAGCCTTCTGTATATAAAGGCAAAAATATTAATTACTTCCAAGAAGACATTACTGATTATAAAGCTATAGATTCTATATTTGATGAAATATCTAATGAATCTGGCAAATTAGATTATTTAGGAAATGTTGCTGGGGTACTATTATTTGAAAAAGATAAATCTTTAGTAGATATAGACATGGATGTTTATGACAAAGTTATTGATATCAATCTTAAAGCATCAACATATATGGCTCGAAAATCAATTCCCTTAATGCTTAAATCTGACGGTGGTTCAATGGTACATTTTTCATCCGTGCAAGCCTACCGAGGTGATCCTCTACCACAAGATGCTTATTCACAATCTAAAGCAGCAATTATAAATTTATCTAAATCAGTAGCTATGCAATTTGCTGATAGAAATATACGGTCGAATACTATAGTACCTGGAATGACAATGACGCCTTTACAAAAAAGATGGGAAAATGATTCCCAATCTAAAGAAAAAATGGCCAATTTTATTCCTTTAAAAAGATTAGGAACCCCAAATGATATGGCTGATGGGGTATTATTTTTATTTTCTGATGCTTCTTCTTTTATAACAGGGACAGAATTAATAATTGATGGAGGAATATTACTCCATTAAAATTATTTCATTACTGAAATTTCTGTTGAATTGAGACGTTTGACTATTGTGGCATTACGGTCAATCAACTTCTCTACAATTTTAACCATTTCGTTTATCCATTTATCACTTTCATATACTTTTGAATATAATAATTCTCTTTGACTTTCGTTTTCAAATCTTCTAATCCAAATATATGTTTGATTGTCATTTTCAACCGTAAAACTACCATGAATTACCATTCCTTTCGATACTTGAAATGGGATAATTTCATTTTCCATAAACTCAATCCATTCCTTCATCTTACCTGGAAAAACTTTATATGTTCTTAATTCAAAAAATGCACTCATGTATAAACTCCTCGATTTATATTGATATAATTATTTATGAATATTGAGAAAAAAATCTACCTCTATTAAAGTTAAATCATGAATCAATATATTTTATCTATAGATCAAGGTACTACTAGTACAAGAGCATTGTTAATTGACTTGTCAGGAAGTATAGTGGGAATTGTTCAAAAGGAAATAACTCAAATATATCCTAAAAATGGTTGGGTTGAACATGATCCGGTAGAAATAATAAATTCAGTTTTGTATGTTATAGACGAATTAATAAAAAAACAAAATATCAACCCTGAAGATATTAAATCAATTGGAATCACTAATCAGAGGGAAACAACTGTATTATGGGATAAAGAAACAGGGAATCCTATTCATAATGCAATTGTCTGGCAAGATAATCGTACGATCGATATTTGTGACAAATTAATTAAAAACAAATTAAATGATAAGATATCCGAAAAAACTGGCTTGTTAATTGGTACGTATTTCTCTGCTACAAAAATTAAGTGGATATTGGACAACAATCCGCAAATTTATGCAAAAGCAAAATTAGGGAAAATTTTATTTGGCAACATTGATTCTTGGCTGGTTTGGAATCTTACTAATAGGTCAACACACGCAACAGATTTCTCTAATGCTTCAAGAACAATGTTGTTTAATATTCATACATTGGATTGGGATGAGGAAATACTAAAAGAATTAAATATTCCAAAATCAATATTACCTGAAGTTAAAAATTCAGCTAATAATTTTGGAAGTTTTAATTATAAAGGAACAAATATCCCTATTAATGGAATACTTGGAGACCAACAAGCATCACTTTTTGGTCATAAGTGTTATGAAAAAAAATCAATTAAAAACACATATGGAACTGGATGTTTTTTATTGATGAACACTGGAGATGAAATAATTAAAAGTAAAAACGGATTACTTAGCACAATAGCTTGGGGAATAGAAAATAAAATTTCTTATGCTTTAGAAGGAAGTGTATTCATAGGAGGAGCAGGAGTTCAGTGGCTAAGAGATGAATTGAAAATAATCAACAGCTCAAAAGAATCAGAAATCGAAGCTTTAAAATCTAATAAAGATAATTTGTATCTAATCCCTGCATTTAATGGATTAGGGGCACCATATTGGGATATGCGTGCCAGTGGTATGATTATTGGAATATCTAGAGATACCAATAAATCAGATATTATAAAAGCTACTTTAAATTCAATAGCATTTCAAACTAAAGACGTGCTAATAAGCATGGAAAATGATGTGGGAAGTAAGATACAAATGTTAAGTGTAGACGGGGGAGCTTCTCAAAATAATTATTTAATGCAATTTCAGTCAAATATTTT
>CETM01039620.1_pt1 | contig 14196 bp, 5 predicted proteins | sample 361451 | NCBI WGS metagenome assembly CETM01 (sample SAMEA2622690, study PRJEB7988) | marine metagenome | isolation source: saline water (ENVO:00002010), including
GGGATGAAACGTGGGGCGTTGGTGACACGCTGGCCTGAAGATCATGCTACCTATGGAGTCGTTGATCCCCGGGAAGACTCGGTGGATATTTCCGATTTGGAAGGCGTTGGAAGCCGCGTGACGATTGATCTTGAAGGCAAGAGTGAATCGGTCGTAGATATCATTATCGGGAATTCTGTTGAGGGACAACCGTCAGACTACTATGTGCGTCATCCCGAAGAAGATGAAGTTTATATCACGACCCTTACCAGTGTTGATATTTCGGCCAAATTTGGCGATTGGATCAATGCGGACTTGCTGGAATTGCAAGGAACGAATCTCAATCGAGTGGTTGTCTATGACTATGAGGTCGATGAATCCCAGGGAGTATTGTCTGAAACAGAATTAAGTGTCCTGACACGTGAAGATTCAGCCGCAGACTGGCAGTTGGAAGGCCTCGAAGATGAAGCCTTGGAAGTCGATTCGGATGCGTTGACCGAAATCGTTTCTGCATTGGATAACTTTGAAATCGCGGGTGTGCGTCCCAAGCAGGAAGGCTTGACTGCGGACTTAGCATTGAACATGCAATTGATTCTGGATCAACCACCTCAACAAAGAAACCAATTTGCTCAGGGGCTGGTTCAGAATATCAATCGGGATTTGCTTCGCTCAGGATTTCGACTTCAGCCGGGACAGTCCGGCGAGCCGGAGGATATTTCTCTGCTGGCACTACAAGGAGAACTGGAAGCAGGTACGAATGAAGGTATCGTGTACCGACTGTATTTTGGCCGAGCCTTCGCCGGCTCACAAAGTGAATTGGAAATCGGCCTTAGCGCTGAAGAAGAAACGGCTGGGGAGACCGAAGCAGAGGAATCTGCCGCAACAGCCGAAGATTCCGAAAGTGAAGATGCAGGTGATGATGAGGCTGAAGACGTTGAAGGACTCGATACCCCTCTGGAATTGGAACCAAATACCGGAGAGGGCGAAGAAGACGAAACGGAAATTGACCCTAACAATCAACCAGGGCGATACGTCTTTGTCAGGGTTTCTTTTGACGAAAGTCTGTTAGGCGGACGGCCGGAAGAACCTGTCGAACCTGAAAAGCCTCAGTCGTTAAAGGAGCCTGAAGGCCCTAAGCCGGAAGCGACTGAAGAAAGCGATGAGTCAGAAGCGGCTGATCCCCCTGCTGAAGAGTCACCGGAAGACACACCTCAGGAAGATGCTGAGGGTTGTGAAGGTGAAACCGGGAATCCGGATGAATCCGAAAAGGATCCTCCAGCTAATGAAGCACCAGAGGCACCTGAAAAACCAGCCGCAGATTCGGCGGATGAACCGGCAGAAGACGCAACCGAGAAGGAAGAACCGACCGAAACGGTTGAAGATCCAGCGTTAGAACTCGAAGCTGTGAAACTGCAGTACGAACGAGATCTGAATGCCTACCAAATTGCTAAGCAAAGCTATGCCACTGAATTAGCTAACTACGAGCGAAAGCTTGAAGAAGGTAAGGAAAAGGCTGATGATCTTAATAGACGCTTCGCGCTTTGGTACTACGTCGTACCCGGGGCTCAATTCGATAAGCTGAGCCTGTCACGGCCGCAGTTGATTCGAGAAAAATCAGATGAACCTGAAACACCGGCTGCCCCGGGCGGTCCTCCTGGTGGATTGCCCGGAGGTCTCAACTTACCTCCGGGGCTAAACCTGCCTCAATAATTATCTGAAGCATTGATGACGGATATGGGTAGAATGGACTGTCAGTAGAAAGGACAGTGGATTTTATGGCTTTTCCGGAGATTGCCTTCAAAAGTGCGTTGCGCCCCAGCCAGCAAGAGGTTGTGGATGTCGCGTTGAAGCACGTCAATTCGGGTGATAGAAAGCTATATGTCAACGCCCCTCCGGGATCGGGCAAGACGGTTACCGGGCTGTATCTGTGGGCAGCAGTGTTTAAGTGCCCGGCGGTCGTCCTCAGCCCTAATTCTGCTATCCAATCGCAGTGGCTCGCACGCATGGATCTTTTCGAGGCGGATGGGCAACCTGTTCCGGAGAAACTACTGTCATCTGACGGTAAAAACCCCGGCCTGTTTACCTCGCTGACGTATCAAGCTCTGACGATGCCGGCTCGGGGAAATGACGACTTGGGTGACGCAGCTTTAGAGTTTTGGAGGCAAACTTTAGTTGAAACTGAAAAGGCCCAGTCTGATGAAGAAGCGGAGGTCTGGATTCGTGATTTGCATGAGCATAACCCGGAATATTTTCAGGAACGCTTAGCCTACTATACCAAGAAGATTCGCGAAGAGATCACTCGTGGTAACGACGCTTTGTCGGTGCTTCACTCAAGCTCACTGCAAAATCTAAATCAATTGAAGGAGGCCGGGGTTGGGTTGGTCATTCTAGATGAATGTCATCATCTTGTAGGGCATTGGGGACGTGTGCTTAATGCGATTGCTGAGTACCTTGATGATCCGGTTGTTGTTGGATTAACTGCCACACCTCCGGATGCTGAGGAAGCAGATTCCACGGATTGGACGATTTATGAATCGTTGCTGGCAGACATTGATTATGAAGTTCCGGTACCTGCCGTCATCAAAGATGGTTTCCTGGCGCCTTACAAAGATCTGTGTTATTTTGTACGTCCGACAAATGATGAGTTGGAGTACATTGCCAATACCAGCAAATACATGCAGGATATTCTTGATGTCCTGCAGCATGTTCCTGAGGGTGAAGATCGGCTTTCGCTGAACGAATGGACTTTCCAAACACTGGAAAAGATGGAACTACCACTAAGGCCTGCCCGCAGTTGGGGAGAATATGAAAAGCGGTTTGCTTCGTTTGCCTGGGCAGCGCGTGTTCTGCTCGCTAAATATAACGTGGAACTACCCTCCAATGCTCGTGAATTATCTCAGCAACAGATAGACGACTGCGAAGATCTTCTGGCCTACTGCGTGCCGGTAATCGATCCCTACGTACGCCTGTATCTGATGCGTACTCAAAATGCACAAAACCTGGAGTTGGCCGAACGAGTGAAGAAGCACCTGCGTTTGCTGGGAACTCAGATTACCGAAACGGGCAATCAACGTTGCGCTTCTCCGGTTAATAGAATATTGGCCTATTCCAAAAGTAAAGCCAAAGCACTGATTCCCATTCTGACGCGTGAAAGGGAAATCCTTGGCGATACGATCCGCGCGGTGGTGATTTGTGACTATGAAAAGACGTCTGCCGTTGCTCCGGAGGTCAGCCATATTCTTGACAGCGAAGTGGGAGGTGCCGTTGCGGCTTTCCGCACACTGCTGGAAGACGAACAAACGGATCACCTCGATCCAGTACTCGTTACAGGATCGACCGTTTTGGTTGATGATGATCTTTACCTAATATTTCACGAATATGCCTCCCAGTGGTTGCAGGACAAAGACTATGAAGTCGAACTTCGTTGGGGAGCGCAGGATGGCTATCGCTTACTGAAAGCCCGAGGTAGCGATTGGGTACCTCGAGTTTATATTGAACTTGTAACCGAGTTCTTTCAGGCTGGTTACACGAAGTGTCTTGTGGGCACACGAGGCTTATTAGGTGAAGGTTGGGATGCCAATAAAATCAATGTGCTGGTGGATTTAACGTCTGTGACCACATCGATGAGTGTGAATCAGTTGCGCGGACGCTCGATACGCCTCGATGAAGATGTACCTCGTAAGATAGCTCACAATTGGGATGTCGTATGTCTGGCCCCGGAGTTTTTAAAAGGCCTTTCCGATTATCACCGGTTCTGTAAAAAGCATACTCGTATCTACGGAGTTACTGATGATGGGATGGTCGAAAAGGGGGTGGGGCATGTCCACCCGGCCTTCACGGAAATAAAACCTGTCGGTGTCGAACACGTCGCAACTTCAATCTCGGAAGAAATGTTGGAAAGAGCCGGTAATCGTCAGGCTAACTACGATTTGTGGGGGATCGGAAAACCGTTCAAAGGCCAGGCAGCCCAGTCAATTCAGATCCCTCTGGGCGACAGTGTAAAAGGGAAAGGATTTCCACCTTTTACAGGCGACACAACGGCCTGGACTCCTGACTCGTTAACAAAGAAAGTCTCCGAAGCGATTGTGTGTTCTCTTCGAGATGCCGGAATGATTCAATGGGAAAACACAAAGGAATTACTTGATCATCTCTTTGTTGGAGAACAAGCCGGTGGCTACGTGCGTGTGTTTTTGCAAGAAGCTCAGGAGGAAGAAATTAAGTTGTTCACGCAGGCTTTGTCGGACGTCTTTTCGCCGCCGTTGGAAGCCAGGTATGTGGTCGAGCGGTTTGTGGATAGAAAGGACTTCTCGATGCGGACCAGATATCCCTGGTTTGCCAAAATTCTCCCTTCGTTTTTTAAGAATCATTTTGCTGAAGAGTATGAACATGTCGAGGTTGAGCGGGTGATGGTGATGCTACACGCGGTTCCCAATGCATTAGCTAAAAACAAAGAGGTAGCCAATATCTTTCTCGAACACTGGAATCGATTGGTAAGTCCTGGACGAGTCATGTTTACGCAACGAGGTGATGGCCGGGACTTTTTGCTGGAAGCTGCCGGTCAGGGGCTACTGACAACACAGCAAGTTAGCACCAAGGAATTCTTTAGGTAATCAAGCTATAATACTGGTATGGCTCGAATCCTTTGCTTCCTATTCATCTGCTCCGCCGTCGTACACGCGCAAGAACCGCGTGAAGTTCGCCTGCCCAGTCCCTTCAATGGAATCTATGAAGGCGAATATCACTTTAAATTCGATAAGCCTGCACGCGTTCAGGGGATGAAACATTATGGAACGGCCTGGAGTCGAGATGCCCATTTGCTGTGGGATGGTACTGTCGGGCAAAGCCTCAAACTCCTCTTCAAGGTGCGGGTCTCCAGTGAATATGACGTCGCCTTGCAGCTAACTCACGCACCGGATTACGGCATATGCCACATTTATCTGGATGGTGAAAAACTATCTGAAATGGGGGATTCATATGCCCGTGGAGTAGTGCACCCACCAGAATTATCACTCGGGAAACAAAACCTTAAAGAGGGGATTCACGAATTGGAATTACGTCTTGTCGGAGCCAATGAGAAGGCCAGCGCATTTCGGGAAGAGGGACGATATCTTCTCGGACTGGATTACCTCAGTCTTAAAAATCTAAATCCGGAGTCTCAGCAAATGGAACCCCGGGTGGAAGTTTCATTTGTGGACTACGAGACGCTGTATAAGACGATGAAGCGATACTGCTCAGATTGTCATCACGCAGATCGTCGAGAGGGAAAGATCGATTTGGAATCGCTTACCACAAAAGAGTTATTCCTTGAGAATCTAACGATTGCCAACAAAGTCCTGCAGGTTATCGAGGCCGGGGAAATGCCACCTGAAGGCGCGGAGCAACCGTCGCTCAAACAAAAGTCGCAGCTGGCTTTAGGGTTGCAAAACCATGTTGACGAGATGCTGGCGTCCAAAGCACAACTGGAACCGGTCGTCATGCGACGTATGAATCGTCTGGAGTATAACAACTCGGTCACCGAATTACTGGGACTACGCGGTGATATTTATCCGCTGCCTGAACGCGTTATTCGCAGCGACTATCCTTATTTTCAACCCATCGCAGGCCTGATGCCCGATACCCTACATTTAGGCAATCGTACTCTCGGCAAGAACGTGATTGAAAAGCCGATCCTGGCTGGTGTGTTTCCTTTTGCCGCTGACTTGCCGGCTGAATATGGATTCAATAATCGAGGCGAAGAACTCAGTGTCTCCGCTTTGCAGCTCGAAACGTATGTAAACCTGGCACAAGCAATCGTGAATGCGCCGGAATTCAATGACTACTGTCGTGATTTTAATAAGTGGTTTCAGGCATCCGGTGGAGACGATATTAATTCCGACGCAGTTCAACGCTTAACGATCCTCCTGGAAAAGGCCTTTCGTAGGCCTGTTGAACCAGACGTACGGAATCGCTATCTCGGATTCTTCGAAACACGAATGAAGCAGACAAACTCCTTCGAACAGGCGATGAAAGACACGGTGGCAGCGATCATGTCTTCCCCACGTTTTTTGTATGTTGTTGAAGATGTTCCGGATGCTGGTGGAAAACAGCAACTCAATGACTATGAATTGGCTACCCGGCTGTCGTTCTTCCTGTGGAACAGCATTCCGGATGATCAGTTGTTGAATCTGGCACGGACTGGGAAACTGTCAGACCCTCATACATTGGAGAAGCAGGTTCGAGAAATGTTATTAGATCCGCGTAGTCAATCGCTTAGCCAGAATTTTGCCAGACAGTGGTTAAGACTCGACCAGTTAGTGACGGCTGTACCGGACTCTAAACGCTTCGAATCGTATTACTCAAGAATTGGCTGCGAGTATTGGAAGCTTGGACTGCAGTCGATGTTGGAGCCGTTATTGCTGTTTGAAAGTATCATGCTCGAGGATCGCTCCATCATGGAGATGATTCATTCAGATTACACCTATCGGAGTGACGAGCTTCATCATTGGTATCGAGCAAAGCAACCGTTTGAAGGGAAGGGGGAACGTAGTCGTTTCCTCCCCAGTTATCAACAATTTAACCGCATCGAACTCGATGATAAACGTGAAGGGGGAGTGATAACGACAGCAGCCGTGCTGACGATGACCAGCTCGCCCTTGCGTACTAATCCAATTACTCGAGGTGCGTGGGTTGCCGGAGTCATCTTTAACCGGCCTCCTCCACCTCCACCGGATGTGGTACCGGAAATCGAAGAAGATGATGCCGTAATCGAAGCCAAAGGGCTGACTTTAAGGCAGGCACTGAAACAGCATCAAACGAATCAGTCCTGTAAAGCCTGTCATGCCAGAATCGATCCATTAGGATTTGCGTTGGAGAACTACGACGCCGTGGGGCGTTGGCGTGATACGTATCGCAGTGGACTGGAGATTGATGCCAGCGGTGAATTGTTTGGTGAGATTCGCTTTCATGATATCGTGTCTTTCAAAGAGGCATTGTTGTCCCGGCCGGAGGTGTTCACTCGCGCGTTCAGCGAACATCTGTTGTCCTATGCGTTAGGGCGGGAATTGGAAGTGTCCGACAAGCTGGCGGTCGATAGAATTGTTAGAAACGTTTTGGCCAGTGAGGGACGGTTTTCATCGGTGGTGGTTGGTATTGCCACCTCGTACCCATTTCGACATAAACAGGCTGTACAGTTTGTAAAGGCTGTGACGGGTGAGAACGAACAACAGGAATCTGTAAAAGAGTAAAGAAAACGATGGTTAGGAAACTTACAATCGAACGTCGGGCATTTTTGCGAGGTTGCGGAGCGAGCATCGGTCTGCCTCTGCTAAATGCGATGGTCGACAACGCGTCAGCGACAGAGAATCCTGCACCTCGCCGTGCGGCATTTTTCTATGTTCCCAATGGCGTCGTTCAGGAAGATTGGCATGTCGACGGTGCAGGGGACAAATTTGAACTTAGTGCGACGCTCAAACCACTGGAAAATCTCAAATCCGAAATTTCGGTATATTCCAATCTGGACAGAATCAAGGTGGCCGGGACGGATGGGCATGCACAGGCAAGTACATGCTGGCTTTCAAGTGCCCATCCGACTGAATTGTCGCCGGCCGGTTATCCTCTTAAACGCACGGTAGATCAGTTGATTGCGGATCAGACTGCGCCGTATACACCTTTTCGATCATTGGAGTTGAGCTGTAATCCATACACAGATAATCGAGAGTCAGTCTACTTCGACAATATTTCATGGTACGGTCATGGCCATGTAGCCAAGTCGATGCGTGATCCGGATAAAGTGTTTCGACGTCTCTTTGTCGTGCAAGAGGATCGTGTGTCCTCAAGTATTTTGGATCTTGTATTGGAAGACGCAAAGGGACTACAGCTCAAACTGGGAGCTCAGGATGTTCGCAAGCTCGATGAATACATGGAATCTGTGCGTGCTGTTGAAAAACAGATCAAACGCATTGAAGATCGTAAAGGAACGATTGAACAATTGCGGTTGGAAGCTCCGACAGTACCGTGGCCGGAATTGGAACGCCACGAATATATTCGGCTGATGGGCGATCTTATGATCCTGGCTCTCCAGACAGACTTAACTCGAGTGGCCTCTTTAATGGTCGCTCCGGAACGTTGGAGCACTCCGCTAACCGTTCATGGTGTGTTTCAGCAACCCATCGTGCATCATTCCTGGACGCACCAACAGGGTAATGATCACGTGCGAGCGGAACTTGGCCGGTTGGATCGCTACCATATAGAACAGTTTGCCTATGTTGCAGAAAAGATGCGTGGCATTAAAGAAGGTGGAGATTCACTTCTGGATAATACCATGTTTCTGTTTGGCTCAGGTCTTAGCAGCGGTCAGGAGCATGTGTATACCAACCTGCCATTGGTTATTGCTGGAAGTGCAGGCGGAAGTATACGGACAAATCGACATGTCCAGTCTGAACAGGGAACTCCGGTTGCAAATCTCTGGCTGGCATTAACTCGCATCATGGGATCGCAAGCGGATTCACTGGGCGACTCAACCAGTGCGTTGTCATTGAGTTAAGCCCTGTGTTATTTCGACTTGAGCGATTCCAGATACGCGATCAGGTCGGCCAGTAGTTCGGGAGTGAGATTGTCGACCAGTCCTTTGGGCATCATGGAGCCTTCTGACTTCTTGCGAACTTCGATATTGTCATTTTTTAATACCAGCGGCAGTCCGTTGGTTTGTCGGAGGTTGACGTCTGTGGCACTCTCACTGGTAATGAATCCGGTAATCACCTTACCTTCGACTGTAATGAAGGCATAGGTGTCAAATCCCTGTGCGATCTTTGCGTTGGGATTGAGAATGGATTCGATCAGTTCGTGTTTTTTATAGCGTTTTCCAATATCAACCAGATGAGGACCTTTGGGGACCTGCCCGTTAGCTGTCGTATGGCAGGCAACACAGTTTTGACGAGTAAACAGTGGCTCGCCCTTCTTTGGATTGCCTTTAAAGTCGTTAGCCCGGTAAGAAGAAATATCGAGTTCGAGGTTGGCGATTAGATCAGGGTTGTTGGGGTCGGCCTTCGCAATTTTGATAGGAGCCATTTCCGCTCGTTGATTGGCATCGGCCACCAATTGCTGGAGACCTTCAATTTCGACTTTATGACGAGCGAGTTGAGTGCCTGCATTGGCCTGAGCCTCACTTGGGAGTTCTGGTACAACGGTTTTTAGGACGTCAGCAATTTTAGCGCTTTGCTCCCAAGTTCGTCGATCAAAATAAGGTCCCGTAAGGTCCGGGCGAGTGCCCCACCAGCCACCGATGTAGTCACCTTCACGGTGGTATAAACGAATCAGCGTCGTGATTGCCTCACTACGAGTGACCGCACTTTGTGTCGTACTTAATAGTTTGATCAAACCGTCGACAGCGGTTTTGTTGTGCATATACTTTAGCGCCCAAAAGGCGCCATCTGCGTAGGGGCCGTCCACTGCATCGAGACAGGCTTCCGTTGCCTGACAAGCTTCCAATGCTCGAATGGCCAGATGAGAAAGGACACGGCCCGGATCAGCCTGTTTGTACAGTGGCTCACCGACAGGCTTGGGATAATTTGCATCACGAAGCGTGTGAGGAATAATTACTTCACCGGCGGCAGGATTTCCAATGCGACCGAGACAAATGAGTGCCTGAGCGCGTACACGGGGATTTGTGTCCGTTAACGCTTCGACAAACGGCGAAATATCCAAATCTTTCAGGCCATCTTCGCGGTCAGTGAGCGCTCGCAATGCGTGTTCACGAATCTTTTCTTGCTTCGACAACGTAATTAAAAAGTCTTTTGCATCTGTGCCCAGAAGTTGTTTTAAAGTGTAAATTGCTGCCACACGCCCATGCAGTGATTGCTGGTTGCTTGTGGCCAGATCAGACAACGCGGATACTGTGCGATCAGTTGTTCCGCGACGGAGTATTTCTCGTTGCGCATGAATTTGATAGACATGGCTGGGTGAAGATAGATGATGGATCAGTTGATCATCGGATTGTTCAGGCATGATCGGGAACGGCTTAGGTATGTAATTGGTGGGAGTGATCATCGCCACAAATCCGACATCCTCCCCGCTGTATGCGAACTTGCCATTTTTCCAGCTCGCGACCACCATGCGACCACTGCCGTCGACGTCCATATCTGTTGGGCGAGGAATCTTTAAGAAGACTTCCTGGTGGGCGTCGAATGTAACGCCGTTCGCTGGAAGGTTGTGGCGATAAACTTCACTGCGTCCCCAGTCACAGGTGTACAACGCGTTACCAAAGGGATCAGGCCATCGCAGGTCATGGAAAAACATCCCGCCGCACCCGGAACCTCCGCCATAATCAGCGAGTGGTGGCAGGCCTTCTTCAGTGAAATTGACATACAAAGACGGATAGCCATAGTTACCGGATTGATGGATATGGCTGAGTCTAATGTCCCAGCCGCCACCATCATTGGTGTTGTCACGGGTATAGACATTCATCAAGGGGTCGATACAGACATCAAGAATGTTGCGTTGCCCCCAGTTGTAGATTTCCATGCCCGTACCATCCGGTCGTACGCGCAAGATCCCTCCTCCGCGTTTGGCCAGGACTCGACCGTCAGCACCCTTGGCATTGGTAAAACCAAAGTCGCCGACGGCAATGTATAACCAGCCATCGATCCCCATCCGAATTCCGTTTGTCGTATGGTCAGCTCCGCGACGTTCGACCTCGTCAGTACTAATGCCGGTAATCAGTTGCTCCTGTCGGTCCGCAGTGCCGTCCCCGTCGGTGTCATGGAAAACGCTGAGAATCGGTGGATGCAAGACCCACAGGGAACCATTGTCATAGAACAGGCCGCGAGGATGGTCCATGCGAGCGAAGACATTGAATTTGTCAGCCCGGCCATCACCATCGATATCGATACAACGTACTACTTTGCCCTGGCCGTCCTCTTTCCCGAGGGACCCCTGTGGATCCACACCAACAAAAACCTCGCCGGTAGGTGCCGAGGCGATGCAAACCGGATAGTTGACTTCAGGAGGATTTCCAAACAGCGTGACATCAAAACCCTCAGGTGCCTGTACGTCAGCGATTGAGGTATTAGTTGCAGCAGAGGCATTTACGGTTTTAGGAAGTTCCGGAAGTTCAGGTGTTGCATAAGCTTCAAATTCCCAAAAACTTGCCCAGTAATTCCCTGATGCCCCCAGATAGGTAACTCGAAGGAATTTAGTGTCTGGAGAATCCACCACATGGGGCGTAATCATGGCCTTTGTTTTATTACCGGACTGATCAACAATTTCATCCCAGTCTTCTCCATTGGCTGAGGCGTGGATCTTGTATTTGTAGATTGCATCGCCTTTCTCCCAGTGGATTCGCAGCGAGCGTACATGAGATGCCTTTTCCAGTTCAACCTGCCATGTTTGTCCTAACCCGACTCCTTGAGAGCACCAGCGAGTTGTAAGATCTCCGTCGACAGCATTGCGAGCGAAGTTTTGCTTGTTGGATTCTTCTGATTGCGCTGAAGTTGGTCGTTTGAATGTTAGATTTCCGGCACCACAACACTCCACAGGTAATTTGTTTGGATTCCCCTTGGGGGCCGCGGGGGCAGTAACAAGTGCTTTAATCTCAGCGTCGAGTTCCGGGCTGCTGGCAGTAAAGTGTTTGGCTGGATCCAATCCTACGGACCATAACAATCCTTTGGTAAACATGTCGAGCCATTTTGGCTCTGCCATCGTTTCGTTGTAATGCCCAACGGTTGTGGCGAAGACGTTTCCTTTGCCGTATTTGTTGGTCCAGATACAGACCTGTGGTTCACCGTCACTCATCCGTTTGGCATGCCCCAGGACGGTGGCTGTGTCGAATAATTTAATAGAGTGGTAGAGTTCGCCTTTAGGAGCGACAAATGTCTTTCCAAATCCCTGCATCGCCGGGTGATCACTTTTGACATTTTCAACAGTATAGGAATAGTGTGGACCATGCCCCGGAGATTGCATACCTACGAATTCGAACCAGGTATTATCTCCTGTGCGGTAACTGTGCATGGCACAGTGAATGAGCATGGCCGGTAAGCCCTCCCGGTGTGGGCGTACGATATTCTCAACCCATTCTTTTTCTTTGGCATCAGAAAAACATTCATTGTGAATCACGATGTCGTAGCCTTCAGACCAGTTTTTATCGCGGTAGAGAGGGATGTAGGAATCGGTTGCCGTACCACCCTGTTGGACGAGTGTCCAAACCACATTGGCCCGAGCAGAAACACCTTTGGAGATGATCTGTTTTTGTCGGGTGTAATCGTGGCAACAGCCGCCGCAAACGAGCAAGGCTCGAATAGGTCGCTGTTTTGTGCCGAGGGTTTTGACCTGGCTAAAAACGGGCTGGCAGGTGAATAAAGCTAAGGCGAGACAAAGAAATACACGCGGCATAATAGGGGATCCCAAAAACAGACGGCGAATTAGCTAAGGATTGATTTTATCCTGTATGCAAGATTGATAACAGGATGTCAGGATGAGCGTGCTATTAGAGCAACGGCAGTGGCTCACCTTCACAGATTGGTATTGGGCGTCCTAACTGGTCGTAGATTTCTGAATTATGGTGGATTCCCAATGCATTAAAGATCGTTGCATGCAGGTCTCCGGGCGTGGCTGGATTGTTGCGAGGGTAAGCACCATTGGTATCGCTGCTGCCATAGATGTGACCGCCTTTGATTCCGCCACCAGCGAGGGCAACTGAATAGACATTGGGGTAATGATCCCGACCCGCTCCGCCGTTGATCTTTGGAGTACGGCCAAATTCGGTCAGGAAGACGACCAGTGTATCTTCCAGCATGCCCCGGTCTTCCAAGTCGTTAAGTAAGGCACTTGAGCCCTGATCCCATACCGGAAGTAAATCGCGTTTTAAACGATTGAAGTTGTCTCGATGCGTATCCCACATGTCACCATTGCCCCCGTTTAAGTCTCCGGCACTGCAGATGACCTGGGCAATCGGAACACCGGCTTCAATCAGGCGACGAGCTAAGAGTAAACTCTGGCCTCCAATGTGATCACCGTATGATTCCCGGACGCTGGCCGGCTCCTGATCCAGATTGTAAGCGTCCCGAACCTTGCCGCTAACAAGCATGTCGGTTGCCAACTCACGAAAATGATCGAAGCTTTGAAAGGAATCTTCCTGATTAAGAGGAGATTCAAGTTGTTCCAGTAATTCTGTACGGCGTTGTAATAAGGGAAGATCCTTCTCTTCGCCCAGATTAAGAACTTCGCTGCCCAACGTGCGTGAGACACCTCCCCATTCCTTCCCGGCAGGTGTTCTTACAACGACCGGGTCGAAGTTGATCCCCAGAAAACCACCGTATTCACCGGCCTGTAGCGTTCCGTTGTCCACCATAGGGTAGGGCAACCGTACTGCTCGGGGAACGCCCTTAGGAGCGTCACGGAAAGAACTCACCATGGCGGCCAGCGATGGCCAATCTTCCCGCATCGGAGGAATGTTGCCAGCTCGAGGTGGTTTGTGGCCTGTCATATTCCAATACATTCCGCGACCATGAGCGGAGTCCGAATGGTGCATCGAACGAATGATGGCCAGTTTCTCTGTTTGCTGAGCCATCAATGGAATGTGTTCACTGACCCGATAGCCCGGCGTAGCCGTTTGGATTGTGCCAAAGGAACCGCGGATTTCTGCGTGAGCGTCCATCTTGGGGTCGAACGTTTCGTGGTGACTCATGCCACCCCAACAGTACACGACGATACAGTTCCTGGCTTTACCACTTCCCGGACGAGCCTTAAAAGCAGAGGCCTGAGCCTGATTCTGCATGTGTAACCACATCGGCAGCGAGTAAGAGAGCATGCCGGCTGAAGTTTTTAACAATTCTCGCCTGGGGAGTTTCATAAACGTAAGTCCACTACTGCATTATATTTGAGCTTCTTCATTGTACTAAGAACTGTAGGGTGCATGCCAATAGCAGTATTATCGACACAGTCACTTCCATGGCATTAACTTAGAATGTCGCGGACAACGCGCCCGTGAACATCGGTTAGACGAAAATCCCTTCCAGCATGCCGATAAGTCAGCTTTTCATGATCCAGTCCCATTAGGTGCAGTATCGTGGCATGATAATCATGGACGTGTACAGCATTGTGAATGACTTTATTACCGATGTCATCGGTTTCGCCATAGACCGTTCCCCCTTTGATGCCTGCTCCGGCGAGCCAGCATGAAAAAGCGTGGGGGTGATGGGCTCTGCTCTTGGTTCCTTTGCCATCCTGTGCCCAGGGAGTCCGTCC
>CETM01025602.1_pt1 | contig 14189 bp, 14 predicted proteins | sample 361451 | NCBI WGS metagenome assembly CETM01 (sample SAMEA2622690, study PRJEB7988) | marine metagenome | isolation source: saline water (ENVO:00002010), including
TAGGAAAGAAAAATGAATTTAAATAAAGATATAATAGATTTTAAAGAGCCAGAACTTAGAAAAAAAGTCGATAGAATTCAATATGAGAGAGAAATGACTTCAATCGCTATATTTTTATTTATAGAAAAGCTTTCAAAATTCTTCGGTATTTCTCAATCACAATTCAAACAATAATTTAAAACAATAACATTTTGTTCTATATTTTCTCTGTGATGAGAGAAAATACAATTGTTGTTGATGGATTAACTTTTCCTGAAGGCCCAAGGTGGTATAAGGATAAATTATATTTTTCAGATTTTTTTACTCATCAAGTTTACGCTACAGACCCCATAGGGAACTGCGATAGTATACTTAAAGTGCCTAACCAGCCATCCGGTTTAGGATGGTTACCTGATGGAACTCTTCTTGTTGTTTCTATGATTGATCAAAAAGTTTTAGCCTATAAAGATAATGCATTAACAGAATATGCTGATTGTTCTGAATATGCCAATTTTCACTGCAATGATATGATAGTGAATACGAATGGGAATGCGTATATTGGGAATTTTGGTTTTAACAGTCGTAATAATGAAAGTATCAAATCTACAAATCTCATTCTTGTTCGACCAAATGAGAAACCTGTAATAGCTGCAAGTGATCTTTATTTTCCTAACGGAACAATTATAACAGAAGACAGTAAAACTCTAATAATAGGTGAAACTTACGCAGCAAGATTAACTGCTTTTGATATTAATGATGATGGATCATTATCAAACAGAAGATTATGGGCTGATTTAACAAATATAGAAAAAGACTATAGACCAGTTCCTGATGGTATATGTCTTGATGAAGAAAATGCTATTTGGATAGCCTCTCCAACTACAAATGAAGTCCTTCGAATAAAAGAAGGCGGCATCATACTTGATAAAATAGGCGTTCAAACAAATGCTTACGCTTGTGTATTGGGAGGAAATGATAGAAAAACATTATTTGTTTGTACATCAGGAGGATCGGATATGCAATCCTGTATAGAGAAGAAAGAAGGCAGAATAGAATCTTTTCAAGTTGATATTCCAGGAGCTGGAATTCCATAAAAAAACCCCAGCTTAAACTGGGGTTTTTTCATTTAACTAATAATTATTTTTAGTAATTAAATTTAGCTCTAACACCAATAGATCTTGGAGCTCCATATCTTGCAAAATTCCAAAGTGTAGCAACTGGGTTAGCAGATACTCTGAATGTTTCATCAGTAAGGTTTTTACCCCAAAGTGTAAGTGCCATATTTTCATTAACTTCCCAAGTCACAAAACCATTAACAAGCGTTCTTTCTTCAGCTTGTGTATTACGCTTTTGCAATATTACTGGATTATCGTTAGTGCCTCCGGCTGCATTTGCAGGTAGTGGACTTAATTCAAATTCATCACGATGATGGAAACCTAAATTATATATAAGCGATCCACCTGAAGCTAAATCCTGGAAGTATGTCACAGATAAACCAGCAGTTAATTCTGGAGAAAATGGAACATTAAGACTTGAAAGATCAGGATTAATTGTAACACCGGAAGGTGCACCAGCTATTAATGTACCAGCATCTAAACCAGGAGCATATTCATCATATTCATGATCTAGTATACCTAAGAAACCATCAAAACGAAGATTATCTGTTGGAACATAAGTGGCTTCAATTTCAAAACCAGTTGCTGTCGATTCACCTTCGTTAACAGCAGCAGTTTCCTGGAATTGTGTATCACCAACTAAACGAACTTTCACTGAGTCTCTCTGAAGACTTTCATACTCTGTTTGGAAAACAGCAGCATTCAATCTTAATCTACCTTCCATTAAATCAGCTTTCAAGCCAAGTTCAATATTAGTATTTTCTTCATCATTATAAGGCTGACAAGTAAATGTTGATCCACATGTTTCTGTAAAACCACCTGCAACATAACCCGTTGCGATACTTCCGTATATTAGAGTGTTTTCATTCAATGCATAATCAAGAACAACTCTCCAAGTGTCTGCTTCAAAATCTTTACTATCATCAATAGCAACACCAAAGTCTTCTTTGTTTAGAGGATTTGTCCAAGGGCCTAGATATTGATCAGGTGTAAAGATTAAAGCAAAGCTTGCGCCATCAGGTGCATATTGACGTCTGTAAAAGTCTTTTTCATCTTCTGTGTGTCTAGCTCCAACTGTTAATTTCAATTGGTCACTAATATCATAACTTGCATCAATATAAACAGCTTTACTTGTTCTATCCTGACCGGAAGCCTGAATTTCAGCAACATTTGCAAACTGTAATGCTCCTGAAGTGCCAGCAGGTGAAATTAGATCAACAAAACCTAAATTACCATAAACAAGAAACTCAACATCATCAGTATAATAAGCAGCACCAGCAACAAAATTGAAAGGCCCATCAAATTCAGTAGTTACTCTAAATTCTTGTTGGAATTGCTCTCTTCTTGTATTTCTTGCCGCGTCATAAAGTGATGTAAAGGCCTCACCAGTATATGTACTATTTAATATTTCATCTTGATCTCTTTGACCTGTTATAGATTTAAGAGTGAAGTTTTCAAAATTAAATGTTTGCGTTAAATAAACACCTTCAACTTCAATTTCATGACCTCTACCAACACAAGTAAATGTGTTACATGTTTGAGACTCACCAGTTATGAAAGGGTTGCCTGGATAAGGTCCATCTCTATAACCAGGGAAACCTAGTATTGGAAATAAATAAGCTTCTGCGCCACCGCCAGGTGTATCATTTGCCGTAGCAGGTGCGTCACCTTGATCATCAAGTAATTCATAAGTGAAATCTGCTCTATAGAAATCATTAGGCTCATATCTAACTTTAAACTTAGCAGCAAGAACATCTTTACCACCTATTTTACCACCATTACCTACTGATGTATAAGTACCATCAGCATTTTTAGTAGTGCCTTTATCGTTTATTTGTCCACCTTCTGAATATAAGGCAGTTGATCCTGGTCCACCTAATGAGATAATGCTTCCTGAAGGTTTGCTATTAGTCCAATAACCCTCTTCTTCATCTTGAATAACGGATATACGAACAGCTATAGTATCTCCAATTGGGAAATTAATTGCTGCATTTATTTTTTCAATTGATGCATCATTTGAAGCATATTGACCATAAGTTGCCTCAACATCAAAAGTTGTTTCACCAAGAACGGGTTTCTTTGTTGTGAAAGCAATCGCGCCACCAGTTGTATTTTTACCAAAAAGTGTTCCTTGAGGACCACGATAAATCTCAACTTGTTCCATATCAAACATCTCAATTGCCTGAGCTTGAACATGGTTAAAAGCAAAATCATCAACTACAATACCAACAGATGGGTCTTTAGTAACAAGAATAGAAATAAATCCTGTACCACGCATTCCACCTGCAATAGCATTAAAGCCATTTTGAGGTGTCAATGTTACATTTGGTGCAAGCTGTCCTAATGCAAATACATCATTTCTAAATGTATTTTCTAGCTGTTGTTCAGTAATTGTTGATACAGCTATTGGAACATCTTGTTGAGAAATATCTCTCTTAGTACCTGTAACAATAATCTCTTCAATACCAAGACGACCGTCCGAAACAGACTCAGCATCCTGAGCATTAATTGAAGAAGTAATTCCCATTGTTAATATGAAAGAAAAAATAGTTAAATATCTAATTGAAAGCATAGTGTAACCTCCCCACAAAGTATTTTATTGCTTTTGATAATATAATTTTAGTAGTACCTGATTCTCATATATAAAGTATCTAATATCAACTCTTTATTTTGTAAAATTACCGATAATCAACATGTAGTTGCGAAATATTAAAAATAACTAGATATAGTGGTTTATATTTGCAACATATGCGTTAAAAAGCCCTAAAATTTGATTTTACTAGAAAGCCTTTTAAACATATTATTCTCGCTATATATTAAAACTGAAAATAGGATTTTAAATGATAATTGTTCTTTCACCAGCAAAAACTCTAGATTACTTATCAACAAATAATATTGATGATTATTCATCACCTGTGTTTCTTCAAAAATCAAAGGATTTGATTGGTGAGCTAAAAAAGAAAAGGCCAAATGAAATAGCTAAATTAATGAAGCTAAGTGACAAGCTAACATCACTTAATGTTGATAGATATCAGACCTGGAAAGCACAAAAAAAACCTTCCAATAATTCAAGACAATCAATTTATGTTTTTAAAGGCGATGTTTATCAAGGATTAGATATAGAAAGCTTTTCAAAAAAAGATACAGACTTTGCACAAAAACATTTAAGAATTTTATCTGGTCTATATGGCATTCTAAAACCTTTAGATGTTATCGAACCATATAGATTGGAAATGGGCACTAAACTAAAAACAAAAAAAGGTTCAGATTTATATGACTTTTGGGGAAAAGAAATCTCAAAAGAAATTGAAAAAGAATTGAAGAAAATGAAGTCTAATACTTTAATCAACTTAGCATCTAATGAATATTATGATTCAGTTCAGTCATTATCAAAAGATATAAAGGTTGTTGCACCTATCTTTAAAGATAGAGGCAAAGATGGAAAATATAAAATAATTAGCTTTTATGCAAAGAAAGCTAGAGGATATATGGCTTCATGGTTAATAAAAAATCGAGTAAATAAAGAAAAGGATATAACATCCTTTTCTGAGGAAGGTTATAAATTTTCAATCGAAAACTCTCAAGGCGGCTCCCCAGTCTTTTTGAGAGGTTAATTTTTTATTGAGATCATAGCTTTGTTAATTTATAAAGGCTTATTCATTGTGGGGCCATAGCTCAGTTGGGAGAGCGCCTGCTTTGCAAGCAGGAGGTCGTCGGTTCGATCCCGTCTGGCTCCACCATTAAAACTACCCTTAATTAGTAATAGATTAAAAGATGAAAATAGAGAGAACATTTCCAGAAACACGAATGAGAAGAATTAGAAAAAATTCTGGACTTAGAGAAATGCTTGCTGAAACAAATTTATCTAAAACAGATCTCATACAACCAATATTCATAAAAGAAGATTTATCTGGAGCTGAGGCAATTAAAACTATGCCAGGAATAAATAGATTTGGTCTTGATATCTTAAATGATGAAGTAGGTAAAATTGTCGATCTTGGTATAAAATCTATTGCAGTTTTTCCAGTAATTAATGAAGAAAAAAAAGATGAAAGCGGTTCACAAGCTACCATAGATGCTAACTTTATTTGCCGTGCCATATCTTCAATAAAGAAAAGCTATCCTGATTTAATGGTTATTGCGGATGTAGCACTAGATCCATACACTAATCATGGTCATGATGGATTATTAGATGAGACAGGTGATGTGGACAATGATTTAACTCTTCCTGTTTTAAAAGAACAGGCAGTTGTTTTAGCAAAGGCAGGAACTGATATAATTGCACCATCAGATATGATGGATGGAAGAATTAAGATAATTAGAGATGCATTAGAGCAAAATGATTTTATCAATACTCTCATACTTGCTTATTCAGCAAAGTTTAGTTCAAAGTTTTATGGTCCTTTTAAAGATGCAGTAGAATCAGCGAAATTTTTTGGCAACAAAACTAAAGATACATATCAAATGCCAATCCAAAATATAAACGAAGCGTTACATGAAGTAGCTTTGGATATTAAAGAAGGAGCTGACATTGTAATGGTTAAGCCTGGTATGCCTTACTTAGATGTAATTAAAGCTGTTAAAGACGAATTTAAGGTTCCAACTTTTGCTTATCAAGTAAGTGGTGAATACTCCATGCTAAAAAATGCTGTGGAAACTGGACTCTTAAGTGATGATGTTATTAAAGAGTCCCTCTTATCTTTCAAAAGAGCTGGAGCAGATTGTATCTTAACCTACTTTGCTTCAGAAATTGCTAAAGAAATATCCTAAATTAAGCTTTAGCCTCTAAAACAATATTAGACTCAATATCAAGACACCTTCTTTCAATATTTTCAAAACCGGCCTCATTGAGGACTGAACGCAACCTTTTCTCTCCGGCTTGAGCGCCAAGCTGCAATCCAACTTCTTGTGCTCTTGATGTCGGCACACATATCAAAGTTGAAAAAGAATAGTAAAGTCCAGATTGTGTATTAAGATTATCTTTTAACTCATCATTAGCGAAAGGCTCAACAAGCATAAAAGTTCCATCATCATTAAGAGTATTTAAAATAGCCTTTGATACTCCAACAGGATCCCCCATATCATGTAAAGCATCAAATATGCATGCAAAATCATAGCCTTTTTCAGGTATATTTTTCGCATCAGAAACGGCAAATTCTATATTAGTGACACCCTCGATATCTGCTTTTTCTCTTGCTTTGATAATTGAAGGTTCATGGAAATCATATCCATATATTTTAGATTTAGGAAATGTTTTTGCCATAAGGATTGATGAAGAACCTAACCCACAACCTATATCAGCAACAGTTGCTCCGGCTTCAAGCTTTTCTTTTACTCCATCAAGAGATGGTATCCAGTTTTCTAAAAGATTAGTTACATAAATAGGTCTAAAAAACCTATCAGTACCACAGAAACAACACTCGTGATGTTCTTCCCATGGTCTTCCTCTACCAGTTTTAAAGACATCTAATGCAACATCGTGAGTAGCATATTGAGCAACGATACCTTGAAATAACCCTTGCATACATGTTGGCTCACCCTCATGAGCAAAAATTGCTGCTTGCTCAGGAGTTAAACTAAATTGATCATTATCTTCGTGATAAGTGATATAACCCATTGCAGCATTAGCCGATAACCACTCTAACAGATACCTTTCATCAAGATTTATTTTTTTTGCAAGAACTTCAGCAGAACATGGACCATGCTCATCAAGAGAAGAATATACTCCAGCTTGATCCCCAATATATGCAACCAATAGACTCCCTGCAGCTGAAACATTTTCAAAAACCTTACCAGTTAATTCCATTAATTTTTCTTCATTAAGCTCAACCTGACTCATCACTAACTCCTTATTTATTAATTAATTACTCTATAGAAAATATTGTTTTGAAGAAATAAAAATGATTACTTTTTAAGAACTTTTCATTACTAAAGCCTCGGCAAAAGGCTTTCTTCCAAAATAAAATATTAGAAAAGATATTGGTCCACAAATTAAAAATATTGTAGCCATAGACAAATCTATAGCCATTTCATTTTTGAAAACTTTATCAGTAAAAAATGCAACTACCATTGGGCCCAGTCCGTATCCAGTAATATTTACTGTAAAGACATACAAGCCTGATACAACACCTCTATATTGATTTGGGGTTATATTTTGAAGTGAAGTTGCAAACAAAGCTAGGGGAAGTGTAATAAAAAAACTAGTTATAAAAATACCAATCAAGACAGTGCTTGAACTAAGACTTAGGAATGTAATGGGACCTATTATAGTTAAAGCAATTGCTGTAATGATACAAACAACGATAGTAGCCGCATTTACATTTAACTTAGTTAGATGTTTTTCGATAATAGGGCCTGAAACAACACCTAAAGATCCTGCAAATAAAGCTACTAAGCCATATTGGTCTCCAATTCTAGTATGCTCCCATCCATGTATCCTGTGTAAAAAAGTTGGTACCCAAGATTGTACGCCATATAAAAGAACAATTATAAAAGCCGATCCTATTAAAAGTGGTATATAGGCTCCAATATTTTTAATTACATAGGAAAAAACATCTCTAATAGAATCTTTTTCATCTTTATTAGTAACTATTACTTCTTTTCTCACAGGATCTTGAAGGGCAAACATAAATAAGCCTAAAATCACTCCAGGTACTGCAATTATAAGAAATATAATTTGCCATGGTTGTACAATAATACTTTCAAATAAAGTTACTGGTTCGTTATAAATTCTTAGAATCTGAGCTCCAAATAACAAAGATAGACCTTGACCTATATAAGGACCCATTAAGTATATACTCATTGGAAAACTTCTTTTCTCAATTGGGAATAGATCTGAGATAATTGACCATGATGCAGGAGTTAGAGCTGCTTCACCAGCACCTACACCTGATCTTGATATAACTAATTGCCAAGAATTTTTTGAAAGACCACAAGCGGCAGTCGCTACACTCCAAATAATTATACCACCTATAAGCACTCGAACGCGGTTTACCTTATCAACAATTCTTCCAAAAGGAATACTGAAGATTATGTAAGCAAGAACAAAACCCCATCCCTGAATAAATGATATCTCAAAGTCAGTAAGGCCCATATCCTCTTTGATTGGAACAACAAGATAGTTAATCATTTGCCTATCAATAAAGGAAATAATATAGGCAAATAAAAGAATTGAAGTAAAAAACCAAGCATAAATTGGCTTTGGCCATGAAGTAGAATTAGTCAATTTTTTCCCCAAAAAAAAACCCTACCAAGATAGTAGGGTTTTTTATAAAAGTTAAGTTTCTTTAACTATTTTATTTTTCCCAACTTTTAACGAGATTAATAAGTGAACGACCTAGAATTTCTCTATTACCTCTCAAAGAAAGGGAAAACGCTCTTCCCTCCTCAGAACCTAGAGTTGAATTTAAATTATTAATTAAATCATTTAAAGATTCTGAAGAAATAACCACATAATGAGTTCTCCCTTGGACACCAGTAAAATAATCTGCAAATAATGTTACTGGTCCCTTGGAATTCTTCTTAACAAAAATACTCCATGTCTTCAAAAATTCTTCATCATTATTAATTTTTAGATCTATTAACATTGATACAGTATGTTTTTTTGGATCGAGGTTTCCATATGAAGCTATTGGTGTTCCTGCTCCTTCAGTTACTGGCTCAACAATATCAAAAAAAGTTCCTAATAATTTCTGACCACCTGCGCTTCCTTCAAAAATTTTAACATTTTTTTCATGTTGATCGGGTGTATCGCTCTCAGAAACAATACAATGTGTTGCCAAGTTTTCTCCATTTAATGGAAAAGCATAAAGTCTATGTGTTGATGCTCCTTTAGAGCCCGATGATCCCATAAATTCATCAAATATATTTACAATTGTTTCGGCTTGTTGAGTATTAAAGCAATAATATGCATGAATTGGTATAGCTTTTAAATTAGTGCTTACCAAAATGACAAACAGAAATAGAAATAAGGTTTTTTTAATCATTTTTTTCTCCAAAAAAAATAAACCCCAAAAAAGATGGGGTTTAAATATATTTTAATCGTTCCAGCTTTTTACATGAAACATCAAATATGTACTTTGTAATTTTCTTATTCCAGAAGCTCTTTTTTGGAAATTAAGCCCTTCTTTTGAACTCAATGATTCTGAAATAGCGCCTCTGAGAGCATCTACTGATGGCCCAGACATTCCAATATAATGAGTTCTTCCATTTTCACCAGTGAAGGTATCTTGGAAGAGAGTAGCAGATCCAGGAAAATCATTTGAGCTCATGAGCTCAGTCCAAAGTTCTGCATATCTTTTTGCATTTTTAACTCTCAAATTATAGAGAACAAGGAATGGATTTTTGTTAAAATCAGCTTCCCCAAAATTCGCTATAGGTGTACCGCCGCCCTCTAATCCATCTTCAACAATACTAGATAAATCTTGAAGAAATGCTTGTCCTTCAGGAGCATTAAATATTGCGCTAGAATTTTCAAATGAGCTGCCATTAGGGTTTTCAAACACAACACAGTGAGTTTCATCGGCTTCACCGTTAAGTAACATCGCCCACAATCTAACTGTTGGAAGACCTTTAGCAGCATCACTTGTTAAATAGCTATCAAATTTAGCTACGACAGCTTGTGGATCTTGTGTTGAAAAGCAAAAGTAAGCATCTAACGGTGCTGCAAAAGATTTTCCAGCAAAAGTTAAAATTATTGCAAAAATACCAAATAAATATTTATTCATTTTTATCTCCTTTATTAATTATCTTGGTCTGTTATAAACTTTTTCGTGCATTAGCATTGGATCACTACATTCAGCATATTCAGTTTCATATTCATCTCGAAATCTCCAGCCTCCCTCTGCAGCTTCAACTTTTTTAGATTGCATTACTGATTCCATATCAGGAAATAAGACAACATGTGCAAAGGTTGGGTAATTAGCCCCTCCGAGTAGTGGTACCATTGTTAACCAACCAATTGCACCATTTGGATTTTCTTGCATTCTTGAAGCTGCCTTATTATGAAAAGCTATCAAGTCATCAGGGCTTTTGCCGTCACGAATACTGCACCAATTCCATTCAGCATATCGACTATCGCCTTCATTCAAAGCTTCTTCATTTGCATAATTAAAGTAAGCAGAATTCATCTTCATGTAACATGTAGAAACCTCACCCCACTCATTAAGTATGTCTTGACCCTCTTTTGTTTCAGTTAATTTATCCCAACCCTTCCCATGCGTTTCGAAAGGTGCAGCCATAAATTCTACAAAATCATAGGATGGTGGATTATCAAAATCACCATGTTGGAAATGAGGGGTTTGAAGAGCAAGAAATGTTTCTACATCATTCTTTTTAGCCCAATTAAAGTATCTTTCATTAAGAGCCTCGTATCGTTCCATTGAAATACCTTCATTTAATCTACAAATATTTGCTTGAATAGCAAAAGCAGAATCCGATGTAATCCCAGCACCAAGTCTATTATCTTGAGCGTTAATAGGATTAACAATTAAGAACAATACAAATACTAAACTAAATAATAATATATTTTTTTTCATTATTTTTCCTTTTATTATTGCGCTAATCTGTTGAGGACTTGCACATCATAAAGTTCTTCGCCCCTACAAGTTGCATACTGTTTTTCGTAGTCACGATAATGTTTCCATCCACCTTGAGCGATTGTTTTTTGATGCTTCATTGAAGCTTTATTATCAGGAAAAATTATAATATGAGCAAATTGTCCAGGTGCACTTGCTCCTCCAATTCGAGGAATGATACCGGCCCATCCAATGATACCTTGATCATTGCCATCAAGGTTTTTAGCCATTTCAGAATGTTTTTGTAAAACTTCTTCAGCACTAACATTATCATTGAGAGTACACCAATTCCATGTTGCAACTCTTTCGTCAGCTTTTGCTAGAGCATCTTCATCTGACCATAAAGTAACTCCGGTTCCCATTTTAGGATAGCAATCCGCTGCAGCTTGCCATTGAGCATTTAGTTTTTGACCCTCTTTAGAGTTTAACCATAAGTCCCAAGCTTCTCCTGAAGTTTCGTGAGTAGAACCTAATATTTCTAGAAAGTCATATGTTAGTGGGCTACCAGCTGTAGCATGAGAAAATAATGGAAAGTGACGAACATAGAATGTTTCTACATTATTCTTTTTTGACCATTTCACATAATCTTGTGTAACAGCATTGTACTCTTTTAATGATACACCCTCTTTAAGTTTGCATACATTGACTTGAACATTAGCAACATTTGGAAGCTCCTCATAGTCATCGTCTGAGTAGACATCAAAAGAAAAGACAAAAAATCCAAAAAGAAAAAAGGTTAATAACTTTTTCATACTTATTCTCCTATTAACTATTTGGATTATTAATTACTTGTTCAATCATAAAGGCCTCACCGCGACATGTTGCAAAATCTTTTTGATAATCTCTATAATCTTTCCAACCACCATCAGATTGAGCTTGCTGATATATTTGTGCTGCTTCAACATTTGGATAAACAGCAATATGTGCAAAATCACCTGGAGCTTGATCAGTTCCTATTCTTGGAAATAAATTAGCCCAACCAATAATTCCTAATGAATCTTCTTCAAGAATTTTTGCTCGTCTATCATGCTCGGCTATCAAATCTTCATATGATACGCCATCATTTAAAGAACACCAATTCCATGCAACGATTCTATCATTATCTTTATTAATTTCATCTTGGTTTACATATAAAGGTACTGCCGCACCCTGCTTAACTCTGCAATCAGCAAGTTTTTGCCATTTTTCGTTTAATTTTTGACCATCACTAGTACCAAGCCATTTATCCCAACCTTTCCCACTAACAGAATGTGTTGACCATAAAAGTTCTATAAAATCATATCCTGCATCAAACCAGCTATCTTGTGGGTACAAAGGTGTTTGTCTTGCAAAAAATAATTCTACATCATGTTTTTTTGACCATTTAACATAATCATCGATCATTTCATCATATTGCTTGATTGAAGTATTTCCTTTCAAAGTACAAAGTTGTACTTGAAGGTTAAAGACTTCTGTTTCGTCAGATGCATGACCATCTGCTAAAGAATAATTATTGAATGTTAAAACTAATAAAAATACACATGTAATTGAAAAAAAACTTTTCATCATTAAACTCCTTTTAAATTTTTAAATCTTAATATCTTTGTTGTGTTGTCGAATAAATTCTTGGACTATCGCAATCAACAACTGATCCATAAGTTTTTGCTGCTTGTTCGCTAGTTCCTGAATACCAGTTACTTCTAGAATTTCCTAAATTATTATAATCTGACCATCCAACCCCAAGTTTGAAATCCCAATCAGGGTTAGCTGGATTACCAGCATCAGGTATCATTGCTATTATACCTGCATTATCACCATTGCCATCTAATACCTTATTGAATTCTGAAGCTACCTTTAAAAGGTCCTGAAAGGATTTCCCTTCTTTTATTTTGCAATTTGAAATTTGGAATGGATTACTTTGTCCTTTTTTAACTTCAAAGTCGAAATTTCTAATTGGAATAGCGCTAAACAATGCTCTACTTGAACAAGGAGCAACAGAGTCAAAATTTTCTCCATGTGTTGATATTCCCTCATCAAGCCAAGCCTGCATATCTTTGCCAAAGTTTTTCCAATTTGAGCTTAGTCCAAACCAGAAAAAATCTACATCTATCGGATATTGACTTGGATCAAAAGCATATGGCTCCATTGTCCAAGATTGATAGTCACCATCTTGTTTATCTTGCCATTTATTCCATTCTTTAACAACTTTCGCCAGATCTTTAGAGGATTTACCTTCATTATACTTACATGATAAAATTTCTATTGCTCCTGGTCCCGCTTGCAAATGATCGTCTGCATGAATAGAATGAGAGACAGAAATCAAAGCGATAGAAAATAAAAATGAATATAGATATTTTTTCATAGGTAACTCCCTTATTTAAAACCCACAAAAAAACTTGCATTATTGAGAATCATTATCAACTAATTTCTTTTGTATATTGCTTATAAGTTACACATATTGATCATAAAAAAAGGCTTTCTATACATAATATTGTGGATAACTTTTATTTTTAATCCAAAGTCAAATATTTTATTTCCTATATCAGGTTTTTTACCTAGAATTCTATTTATTAAAGAGGGAGAGATAGATGGAAAATTTAAGGAGAATTATTACTGGTCATAATGAAGATGGAAGATCAATAATTTCTATTGATGGTCCACCTGCTAGAATATTAGGTGAGGATGTTGGAGGATTATTTGAAATTTGGAATACTGATGGAGAACAAATAAATTCTTTAGATGTTGAAGATAGGGCCGACATTAATGTTATTTTATCACCTCCAAAAAATGGAACAAAGTTTCGATATTTTGCTATCAAACCAACACCTGAAGATATATCAAGAGAAAAACTCGAAGAAGCTACAGCTAGGGCATTTGAATTAATGGGCGCAGCTCATGAAAGAGTTGATACATCAAGACACCCTGCAATGCATAAAACAAAAACTATTGATTACATAATCTTATTAAAAGGGGATGTAACTCTATTGCTTGACGATGACGAAGTTAGGCTAAAACCATTTAATGTTGTTGTGCAAAGAGGTACAAACCATGCATGGGTTAACAATGGCACTGAACCAGCATTGCTTATAGCTGTATTAATAGATAGCGATTTAAAAGATAAAGCCTAAGAATTTTTAAAAGTACGGTATTCTTCAAGTCTTTTTTTGTTATCATTTGGGTGAGTCCATTCTTCAGTTATCTTAGGTTCAACTTTAAGATCATTAGGAATTCTATTTAATCCAATTATCTTATCTACCTGCTCATGCCAATGATATATCCTTGCCTCTTGATAGCTTAAAGGGACGCCATCAAAAACATATGAATCAACTGCCTTTTGAATCCAACCACCAAAGTGAAGATCTTCATCTAGAACTTTATTAAAACCATCAATCGCAATATCCCAAATTTCTGGTCTTTTTCCTTCTCCCCAATGCGGAGCTACCCAAAAAACTTCAAAAATACATTCATCAATGGCTGTGGGCCACCACAATAGGATTGGAAAACCTTTTTCCGACATAGGAGATACAAAATTAGGAACTAA
>CETM01028469.1_pt1 | contig 14179 bp, 11 predicted proteins | sample 361451 | NCBI WGS metagenome assembly CETM01 (sample SAMEA2622690, study PRJEB7988) | marine metagenome | isolation source: saline water (ENVO:00002010), including
AATCAAACATGGATTTCTCGCCAAGCCCATGCAAAAAAATCGGCTCGTTGTGCTGTTTGACGAAAAGATCAATAAAGTTACCTTGGGGGTCTAACCCTATCACTACGTTAACAGGTTTACCTGAAAAGCCAATGAAGTCGACAAAGTCATTCGACTCAAAAACGTATCCGAGTAGCTGCTGAAGCTGATAGACCGGGGTTACCTTGATGTCGGTGTGCATTTCCCCCACGCGTGTAGCGTTGGGAAATATTTTGTTAATGTCTGCTGGAATGTCTGTGGCGTCAGATTGCGCCAACACATTGGTACTGAGAAACAGCAAGAAAATGATTGAGATAAATGCGATGCGCATAAAAGTAGCGGGCGGCAGTAATCGCCGCCCTATCTCTACTTAGAAGAAACCAAGTGGGTTGATGTCGTAGCTTACCAATAGATTTTTTGTCTGCTGGTAGTGATCTAGCATCATCTTGTGGGTTTCGCGGCCAATGCCCGATTTCTTGTAGCCGCCAAACGCAGCGTGAGCTGGATACAAGTGATAACAGTTCGTCCATACGCGACCTGCTTCAATCGCTCGACCTACGCGGAATGCTACATTCGCATCGCGGCTCCATACGCCTGCGCCTAAGCCAAAGCTCGTGTTGTTGGCAATTTCAATGGCCTCTTCTTCCGTTTTAAAGGTTTGCACCGCGATAACAGGGCCAAAAATCTCTTCTTGGAAAACACGCATGTGGTTTTCACCCTTCAAGATAGTCGGCTGAATGTAGTAGCCATCGTCGAAACCCGGTAATTGCTCTTTCTCACCACCGGTGACAACTTGCGCGCCTTCAGACTTACCAATATCAATATACTTAAGGATTTTTTCAAACTGCTCGTTAGATGCCTGCGCCCCCACCATGGTTTCTGTGTCTAGTGGGTTACCGCGTTTGATCTTCTGAATTTTTTCCAATACTTTTTCCATGAAGGCATCATAAATGTCTTCTTGGATAATCGCGCGTGAGGGGCATGTACATACTTCACCTTGGTTGAAGTAGCCAAGCACTAAACCTTCGGCACACTTATCGATAAACTCAGGCTCATGGTCCATGATATCTGCGAAGAACAGGTTCGGCGACTTACCGCCAAGCTCTACCGTAGATGGAATAAGGTTTTCAGCGGCACAGCGAAGGATATGTCCGCCAACGGGTGTAGAACCCGTAAACGCAATTTTTGCAATTCGAGTGCTTGTTGCAAGGGCTTGCCCCGCTTCTGCGCCGAACCCGTTAACAATGTTAAGTACGCCCGGTGGCAATAAATCCTGAATGAGCTCTGCAAACAATAAAATAGATACCGGCGTTTGTTCCGCAGGCTTTAAAACCACTACGTTACCGGTAACAAGCGCTGGCGCAAGTTTCCATGCCGCCATCAGCAGTGGGAAGTTCCAAGGAATAATTTGACCAACTACACCGTAAGGTTCATGGAAGTGATACGCCACCGTATTTTTATCAATTTCACCAATAGTGCCTTCTTGGCTGCGAATACAGCCAGCGTAGTAACGGAAGTGGTCGGCGCAAAGCGGGATGTCTGCATTTAGGGTTTCACGAACGGCCTTACCGTTATCCCATGTCTCAGCTACGGCCAGAAGCTCAAGGTTTTCTTCAATGCGGTCAGCAATTTTGAGTAAGACATTTGAACGTTCGGCAACAGATTTTTCTGCCCATCCTTTTTTCGCAGCATGGGCAGCATCGAGTGCCAGCTCGACATCTTCTGATGTCGAGCGCGGAACCTGTGCGATATCACTGCCATCTACTGGAGATGTTGCAGTGAAGTACTCACCTTTAACCGGTGCGACCCACTCGCCATTGATAAAATTACCGTAGCTTTCTTTAAAGCTTACTACTGAACCTTCACTACCTGGCTTTGCATAAATCATAAGAAATACCTTTTGATATCGTTGCGCGTACCCCGCGCAGTAACTTGGTTTGTTGTGTAGTTTGATAATGGTACTTTTAGGCCGCGCTCACCATGATGCAATAGGCCGATTTGACTCCTACTTTAGGAGGGGAAACCTATGACGACTTCTCACTATTTTTAACAAATGACACAGATGCTGACGCAGAAAGTTCCGTATCTCCGATATAACCGTGCTTGGCGGCAATGGCAGAAAACTGAGAGGGCACCGCATTGAGTTTACGCTTAATCACCGTCAGTCCATTTGACACGGTTTTGGCAGACAGGCCTAGCTCGTTAGCAATATCGAAGCGGGATTTATTCATCGCTATCGCTATAAATATCTCGAACTCTCGTTTTGTTAGTTTATCGGCAATATCCACACTGGTATCGAGAAGCTGGTTGGCTAAATTTACCGCCAGCCCGCGCTCAATATACTTTTGCCCTTTTGCAACAACCTTAATAGCTGAGATAAGAATTTCTGGGGAACTACTTTTACTGATGTAACCCATGGCCCCCGTTTGCATGGCGCGGTGAAGTATGACACTGTCTTCGAACATGCTGAAAAAGATGATTTTTAAATCTGGATGTCGTTTTAAAAATATCTTGGCTAAAACAAGGCCACTTTCATTTGAAAGGTTGATATCGAGAATTAGGATCTCAATGTCACTGTGTGCCAATAAGCGATGAGTTTGTGCACCGTTTTCAGCATCAAAAATACGACAATCAGGCATCATGGCGTTAAGCAATGCTTTGTAGCCCTCTCTTACCACGGCGTGGTCGTCTACAATGAGGATATTCATGCGACATTTGCGCCTAACATAGGCGGCTCTTTTCTAAGTGTTAGAGAGAGCGACACGGCAACTCCGCCTTCATCGGGCGATGCGACGCTACAATTTGCGCCAATACAGCGTGCCCGACTTCGCATTGACGACATTCCAATATTTTCTACTATATGATTTCCAAGGCCTCGACCATTGTCTTTAACTGTCACAGTGACGCTATGCGTATCGCCAAAAATTTGAATGCTAACCTTTGTGGCTTTAGCGTGTTTAATTACGTTGTTAATGGCTTCTTGAACAAAACGATAAAGATGGATGTCGCGCTCGGTATCCTCCTGATACCGCTTCAGGTTAATTGATACGTCCCATTGAGTGCCAGGTTGCGCTACTTCTTGTTCATATACTAAGCGCTCAAGCGATGCCTGTAGCGATACTCTATCTAGTACAAGAGGGTGAAGGTGAGCCGTGAGTTTTCTTATAGCGTCACTTATTTGGTGTGACATCACCTGCACTTTCTGAGCCGAAAGCTCTACCACCGAACGCTCTTTAGTGTTGACTAGAATATACGCATGAGCTTTTATCGTAGTCAGCAATTGCCCCACGTTGTCGTGAAGCTCCCTGGCTAAATAGTTTCGCTCTTGCTCTTGAAGTAGCGCCAATTGTTTGTCGATTTTAATCAGCTGCTTTTCTTTGGCATCTAGCGCGCTTTTTAGCTGCTGGAATTGGTTAATTACCCTGTTCATTTCAGCAATATCTGAGTGAGGAAGCGGTTGTGTGGCTTTTCCTTCTCGTAACTTCGAAAGCGCGTCGCCAAGCTGTCTTAATGGCACAAGCCGCTGCCTGACGGCAATGCTTAATGTAAACAGTAGTAAAACAAATGTTGCAAAGAAAAGGCCTGCCACTAAAGCAAAAAACGTAAGGTTTTGGGTTAGCTCCGTATTCTCGAAAGGAGTGACAATAAGGTACTGATTCTCTTTTATGGGGATAATAACGGGCACTAATACATTTTGCTGGTTAACGATGTTTACTTGAGTTTGGTCTGTGCTCAAGCGCCCTGAAAAGTATTTGGCAGATAAATGAGGACTTGGCTTAACAATAGCCTCAATGTCAGAAACAGGTACATTGCGTCTGACCATTTCCCGCACTTGGTTAAGTGCGCCTGTCATTTCTTCTTCAATATTGTTTTGTATATGAAAATAAACAAGACAGGTAAAGAGTAAAAAGCAGCTAATGAAAACGGCCACTATCGCTGTAGATATTTTTGTAAAACCCGACATAACTGCCTCTGCAACCCCTTTAATACAGAGTCATGCTATACAGGCCGCGGTGAAAAGCACATCCTGCAATAGGGGCGAATTCATCCTACCAAGGTAGGATAAATGCCCCTTTAAATAGTGGAACGTAGAGCTTAGTCAGTTCGCTTAATCAATAAATCGCGATTGGTAACGCTCAACCTTTTCTTGAAGCCACTGCGTAAAAACTTGGAAACGGGCTTGAGAGTGAGTTTCCTTATGCGTTGCCAACCAAAATGTGCGCTTAATGTGAATGTCGTTTTCGATTAGCCTAACTAAACCTGGCTGAGTTTCAGCCATAAATTTAGGCAAAATGTCTACGCCAGCGCCATTAATAAGCATTTGATACTGCGCGTTAATACTGGTGCTGCGAAGCGCACTTAACTGTGACAAAGCGGTCTCTTCAATGAACTTTAATTGCGGCGCGTATACCAAATCGGGCACATAGCTGACGAGATTATACGATGTTAAGTCCTGCAAAGTTTCAGGCTTTCGTTTTTTGATAAGTGACTGGTGAGTGTAAAGGTAAAGATTGTAATCGGTAAGCTTTTGAGTCACCAATAAGCCTCTACTGGGCTTTTCCAACAGGATAGCCATATCGGCTTCCCGCTTATTCAGGTTTAAAAAACCACTGGTTGCTACAAGCTCAATACTTATGCCCGGATACCGCTTTTTAAAATCTGGTAGTAAAGGCGCTAAAAACCAGCTACCAAACCCTTCTGAAACGCTCACTCGAATAGTACCGGCTAAGTGTGAACGCTCATCGTCCAGTTCATTTTGCGCTTCTAAAAAATAATGCTCGGCTTTCTCAATATACGTGACCAACTCTGTGCCATGCGTGGTAAGTACATAGCCTTTTTTGGTTAGCTCGAATAATTTACAGTTTAAAGAGTCTTCCAGATTTTTTACACGACGAATGAGCGTTGTAGGATCTACCTTCATCCCCTTAGCTGCAATAGCTACCCGCCCATTTCTTGCCAAACTAAGAAATAACCGCATGTCATCCCAATTCACTTAAGCACCTGCATTTTTACAGCATAATACTGCAAGTATATGTATTGCTATTGCAAACACAAGGTTTCAATATTGTTAAAAATTACAGGAGCCAGATCATGAGAAAGATTGTTCACTTTATTGCAGGTAAAGACTTTGAAGATAGCAGCGAAAATACCGCATCGGTATTTGCGCCTAATACTGGTGAAGTTCAGGCAGAAGTAAGCCTAGCCAATGCTTCAACGCTAAGCCACGCTATAGAGACAGCCCAAGCTGCACAAGTTGAATGGGCGGCCACTAACCCTCAGCGACGTGCTCGTGTCATGTTTAAATTTAAAGAGCTCGTTGAAGCCAATCGCGACCGTCTAGCGGCGCTGTTATCAAGTGAGCACGGCAAAGTGTTGGTTGATGCGCAGGGTGATATTCAGCGTGGCCTTGAAGTTATCGAGTTTGCTTGCGGCATTCCTCATGCGCAAAAAGGTGAATACACGGAAGGCGCAGGTCCGGGCATAGACGTATACTCAATGCGCCAAGCGTTAGGCGTTGTTGCCGGTATCACCCCGTTTAATTTCCCAGCCATGATCCCTATGTGGATGTTCGGCGTGGCCATTGCCTGCGGTAATGCCTTTATATTAAAGCCATCAGAGCGCGATCCTTCTGTTCCTATTGAATTAGCGAAACTTATGATAGAAGCGGGCCTTCCTGCAGGCGTGCTTAACGTTGTTCACGGTAACAAAGAAGTGGTAGACAGAATTTTAGATGATCAAACCATTAAAGCAGTAAGCTTCGTGGGTTCTTCTGATATTGCTAACTACGTGTATGAGCGCGGCGCTCGTGCAGGAAAGCGGGTTCAAGCAATGGGCGGCGCGAAAAACCACGGTATCGTAATGCCTGATGCCGATCTTGATCAGGTGGTAACGGACTTGGTAGGTGCTGCCTATGGTAGCGCCGGTGAACGCTGTATGGCACTACCGGTTGTGGTTCCTGTCGGCGATGAAACCGCCGAAAAACTCAAAGCTAAACTTATTCCGGCTATCAAAAACATCATGGTAAGCCATAGCGAAGATCCTAACGCCCACTATGGCCCTGTCGTTACCGCCGCCCACAAAGAGCGCGTTGAAAGCTATATCGACCTTGCGATAGAAGAAGGCGCAGAGCTTGTTTACGACGGCAGAACAAGTCAAATCCCAAGTGACAGCCACGGCTATTTCATCGGGCCGACGTTCTTTGATCACGTAACTAAAAACATGCGCTCATACCAAGAAGAGATTTTTGGCCCCGTGCTGCAAATGGTTCGCGCCAAAGATTTCAATGAAGCCGTTAATTTAGCAAGTGACCATCAATACGGTAACGGCGTTGCTATGTACACCCGAAACGGTCATGCAGCACGTGAATTTGCACAGCGCGTTAACGTGGGAATGGTAGGTATCAACGTACCAATTCCAGTGCCGGTTGCCTACCATACATTTGGCGGCTGGAAACGCTCAGCCTTTGGCGATACTAATCAACACGGTATGGAAGGTGTGAAGTTCTGGACCAAGGTTAAGACCATTACGCAGCGCTGGCCTGATGGCTCAGATACGAACGACAACGCCTTTGTTATTCCAACCATGGGCTAAGCGAGGAGACTATCATGATCACTGTTGCATTTATTGGCCTAGGTAACATGGGCTCAGGCATGGCAGACAACCTTGTTAAACACAATTTCAAGGTAATGGCCTTTGATTTAAGCGAAGCGGCACTGGCAAAAGCCAAAGATGCAGGCTGTATTATTGCACAAAGTACCGAGCAAGCTGTATCTGAAGCTGACATCGTCATCACCATGCTGCCTGCGGGTAAACATGTTAAGGATATCTATTCAAATCAGATCCTCGATAACGTGCGTGACGGCACCTTATTAATTGACTGTTCGACCATCGATGTAGAAACGGCCAAAAGCGTGTCAGAGCTCGCTGAGAAAAAAGGCCTTAAGATGCTTGATGCCCCTGTATCAGGTGGTGTTGCCGCTGCTGCTGGCGGCACACTTACCTTTATGGTGGGAGGAGATGCTGACGCGTTCGATAAAGCCCAAGGCGCACTTGGCGCCATGGGTAAAAAGATTGTTCACGCAGGCGGCCACGGCGCAGGGCAAGCTGCGAAGATTTGTAACAACATGTTACTTGGCGCGACCATGATTGCGACGTGTGAAAGCTTCCAGCTCGCCCAGAAACTCGGGTTAGACGCGCAGGTATTCTTCGATATCGCGTCAAATGCCTCGGGTCAAACATGGTCAATGACCACCTACTGCCCTGTTAAAGGTGTAGGGCCACAAACCCCTGCTGATAACGATTTTGCCGGCGGTTTCGCTTCTGCACTTATGCTTAAAGATTTAGGTCTTGCCATGCAGGGCGCGAAGGGCGTAAATGCCCAAGTACCTATGGGTGAGCTTGCTGCAAAGTGGTTTGAAATGCATTGCGATGAAGGCAATGCAGGGATGGATTTCTCATCGATAATTAATCGACTGGCATAGTATATAAGCTTTTATGTTTCATTACGATGAGCGTAATAACGGGAAAAAAGCGCTGAGGTCAACACCCAGGTACTAGGGGATAATAAGGGAAAGCAAGTTTGCTTTCCCTTTATTTTACAAGGTGTAAAAACGGCTTTGCTACCTTTCTGGTTTTTGCAGCATATCGTCGTAAGCATCCATTTCCCAAGGAAGTTCCCCTGGACTGGTATCAAGGAAATGCAAGTAGCTTTCAAACTGATCCAAGATATCCTTAGCTATACTCTCCTTTTCATAGCCATAAATATCGTAGGCTTGACCGCCGCGACGCAAGAACACTTCAGCGCGATAGTATTTCTCTGACTCATCATCTTCTGAGCGCACTTCAGCATAGCTGAAACCTGGGACTAAATACTCGGTTATGCGGATATCATAGATGAAGTCCATATGATCATGTCGTTCCACAGTGAAGGTCGCCCTTACCATGTCTTCATCAAATTCAACGTGCGCTTTCCACTCCCGTGCCTTAAGCGCAGACTGTACGTCTCTCATCGCTTCTGTCACCGTATTTTTAATGAAGTCATGAACCACGTCACGACTAGGGTATTCGACCATCGCCGCCAGTCGCCCTTTGAGGTTTGCCGCTCGACCGCGGTTTCTGTTCAATGTATTAGCTTGCAAGCTGCTATTTCTATAGCCTTCGATGACGAGCGCGCGCCAAAGACCGGCGGCAGCGATCAGCATGATAAAAGCAAATGGCAAAGCACTGGCTATAGTCATGGTTTGAAGGGCGTTGAGCCCACCCGCTAAAAGCAGTACCGCTGCGACCGTACCTTCTAAAAACGCCCAAAATATACGTTGCCATACAGGGCTTTCTTCTAGACCGCCAGATGCAAGAGAGTCAATAACTAACGACCCCGAATCTGATGACGTCACAAAAAAGGTGATGATAAGTAGTACCGTCAGCCCCGACATAATTGACGCACCAGGGAGCAGGTCGTAAAGCTTGAATAAGGCAACGGCTTCGTTTTCTTGGACGTCGCTAATAAGTGTTGTCACGCCTTGATTCATTATTGCATTAAGGGCTGTATCACCAAACACTGAAAACCAAAGGAAGGTAAAAATAGTGGGCACCAGCATGACACCGAAAACAAACTGACGAATGGTTCGACCGCGACTAATTTTGGCGATGAACATTCCCACAAATGGTGCCCAGGCAATAGTCCAACCGAAAATAAACAGCGTCCAGTTACCAATCCAGTCGCTGCGACTGTAGGCCTGCAGATTAAAAGTACGCTCGACAATCCCGCTGATATAGCTTCCAGTGTTCTGAAGGAAGGTTTCCAGAATATGAATGGTTTCACCCATAATAAACACAGTACTCATAAGAGAAACTGCCAGTAGCATATTAATAATTGATAGCCGTTTTATGCCCTTATCCATCCCGGCAATAACCGATATAGTGGCTGCGATAGTCACAATAGCGATAGTGCCTACCTGCACCATGATATCGATTGGGATATCGCCAGAGAGATAATTGAGCCCTGCATTTATCTGCGTAACAGATAGCCCCAGCGTGGTAGCAATACCAAACAGGGTACCGAGAATAGCGAATACATCTACCGCGTGCCCAAAAGGACCATAAATTTTATCACCTATTAGCGGATATAGCGCAGAGCGAATGGAAAGCGGGAGCCCGTGACGAAAGGCAAAGTACGCAAGAACGAGGCCCACAAGCCCGTAAATCGCCCATATATGAAACCCCCAGTGGAAAAAAGCGATTTGCATTGCCTGTTTTGCTGCATCAACCGTTTCAGCGGCACCGGCTGGCGGTGATGAATAGTGTAGTACTGGCTCTGCCACGCCAAAGTAAAGCAGCGCCACACCGTACCCTGCCGAAAATAACATTGAAAACCATTCTGGAAAACTGTATTGCGCTTCAGCGTGGTCGGGACCTAACTTGATATTTCCCCATCCCGACGCTGCAACCGAGACAATAAACACAAGGAAAATTGCCACTGATAACATATAAAACCAGCCAAAGGTCTGAGTTATCCAGGCTAACGTACTGCTGAAAGCTTCGCCGGCAAGTTCAGGGTCACTGATTGTTCCAATAACCAGAAGTAAAATGATCGCGACCGCGGGGATAAATACAGGAAGCAGAATGGTAGAGCCTTGTACTTTGCCTTTCATATCAAGTCCTTTTTAATTGACAGGAAAATCAAACCCTGCAACTACATAATAAACTTCTTTTTTCTACTGAAAGGTGGTTAGTTTGGTTCAGATTGGTTTACGTGATGGGTTGATAGAACATGAGGCGGCTGACTTTTGTTTAACACAAAAATCAGCAGCCTTGTCGTATTTAACGCTTAAGTTAAGCTTAATGGTGTCCGCCGCAGCATCCGCCGCCCTGCTCGGCCCAATTTTTACGCTTGGTGGTTTTACCTATGCCCGGGTTGAAGCTGTTGGTAGGGTCTAACTCTCGGTAGAAGTTTTTAAGCGCGTCTTTCGCAAAATATTCGTGCCCCACGTTATGTTCTGCGGGGTATTCCGCGTTTCTCGCGTCAAAGGTTTCTAAAATTTTCCCTTTCAGCAGTTTGGCATCAGCCCCTTTTTTCAACACGTAGTTTTGGTGCATAACGTGGCAAAACAAGTGGCCATAATAAAGCTTAGTGTCAATCTGGTCGTCTATTTCTTTAGGCAAAACTTCAAACCAATCTGGGTCATTACGGCGAAGCGCGACGTCGATGGTCATCATGGCGCCCACTTCTTTACTGTGCATCACGTGGTAGCGACCAATCGCGCCACCGGCAACAAAGCGGTGTAAAATTGCTTTATCCGCTTCTTCTTGCGTACACTCGAAATAGCTACCTTCATTCGTTTTGAAGAATTCATCAAGGTAGGCTTTAGCTTCATCTACCCCCTCGTTACTCATTTCCAAAATCCAATGATGTTGATACTTGTCTCTGTACTCTTCCATACGCTTAGGCAGATGACTTGGGAACAAGTAGCTCATATATTGCATAACACGGTCTGACATTTTGTTGGGTAGAAAACCAAGTTTGTCGGTAAATGCATCGAACTTGCGTTTAAAAGCAAATAGCTTCGGAATAAATTTCGCGCCAAGTTTACTGATAACGATAAACATATCTTTGCCATACTTTTTAGATACGTCATAGCAGTCGCGGTGCAGATATTCGCCTGAATCAGGTAAGTTTTTAAATGTAGAAAGTATGTCGCGACGCACTTTAGTGAAAACCGCAGCATCGTTAGACCCTACATAAAACACCTGTTTCTTTTCAGGTATAGGGAAAGTGTCTAGTCTCACGGCAAACACCGCGAGTTTACCTGCGCAGCCTGAGGCTTCGTGAAGCCTTCTACCGTCGTTGTTAAAGCGCGACGGTGTGTCAGAGTCTACGTCGCGCACACGTTCATCATATTCATTATCTGATGCGCGGGCATCCGGATGCTGAACGTCAGCATCGCTGTAGCGCTTATTCTCAAGGTTATTCAATATCTCTTCCGGTTCACTCCCTAAGTTAATACCTAGGTTGTTAACCAGAGATAAATCGCCGTTGGCGTCAATTTGCGCGAAAAGCGCAAGTTCGGTGTACGCTGGACCCCGTTTAACCAATGCGCCGCCAGAGTTATTACAAATACCGCCCACAATAGATGCGCCAATGCATGATGAGCCAATCACCGAGTGTGGCTCGCGCCCGTAAGGCGCTAGCGTTTCTTCCAATCCAAAAAGGGTACTGCCCGCTAACCCTACGATTTGCTTACCGCTATCCACTAACTGTATGTCGTCAATACGCATGGTGCTGATAATAACCAGCGGTCTGTCATAGTCTTTACCATCTGGCGTAGAGCCACCGGTTAGGCCAGTATTAGCTGCCTGCATGATAACTGCAACGTCGGCCTCGACACATAATTTGAGCACTCGCCAAATTTCGACAAGCGTACCGGGTCGCACCACCGCAAGCGCCTCGCCTGCACCAAAGCGAAACCCTTTGGTGTACGGTTGCTTTTTCGCTTGATCAGTTAACAAATAGGCTTGCCCTACTACATCTCGCATAGATGCAATCAAAGACTGAGTGTCAACATTTACGGTCATGGCTCTCTCTATGTTTCAAATGGGAAGAAATAATGTGGTGATGAACTATACACTAACGCCAATTTTAACAAAGGGGGCGAGCGCTTTTTCTAGAGATAATTTACTTATATTTAATGCACTGTGCTGACCTCACTACTGCTATTACGCCGGTTAACTTCTATGGCATTTTTCGGCTACTTTATTTATTTCAAACGCTTAACTATTTTGGTATTGATAAAGTCGATAGGCACTAGGTATGGTAGGTGATTTAAAGCGTTAAGCCGTGAGGCTTTTAAGCCAAGCCTACAGGTCTTTTTCACTGTAACATTTTGTTACGCTTTGGTCGGTCAAGTAAGGCTAATGGAGTATTGTAAAGACCTTGTATAGTTCGTAAGGTTGATAATCACGAAAAGGAGCTTTCATGTCACATCACGCGTTCGTACTAACAAGAAATAGTTACGGCGAAAATACAAGAAGGGACGAAGCTTATGAACGATTCCTTAGTATTTTACCGTCGTGTGGATTCAGCGTTACCAGTGGTGCTATACACCCACCACGTAGCGTTTTAAACAATACCTATACCTTCTTTATAGATGCCCAGTATTGCGACTCAGTCGCCATGCTCAACTTGCCCGTTGTTAATGATTATCCCGATTTGAACAAGGTTATTTTCAATGTTCCACAAGCCGATGTTGATTTTCATTACGCTGCGCTTCAGCATGGAATAAACGGCATTTTCCATATAGAAGACAATTTGGAATTACTCGTTCGCGGGGTTCAGCAAGTGCAAGCAGGCAACAAATGGTATAGCCGGGAGATAATGAGCCGCTATATCGATGCAAACCTTGTTGCAAAGACTAAATCAGTCGCGGCTCTTCAGTCATCCACGACGGTGTTAACGAAAAGAGAACTGGCCATCACGCGTAAAATTGCAGATGGCGCGCAAAATCAAGAGATTGCGGATTGTTTACACATCAGCGTCAATACGGTGAAAACTCATGTGTACAGTATTTTCAGGAAAACTGACTGCCGCAACCGCGTAGAGCTCATTAAGTGGTTCGATCATCAGTTTAGTCAGCCACAGCAAGTAAGTTATTAAGTACTCTCCTTACGTGCGTGTGGCGCCTACGCTTTAGCGCGCCATACGCCCTTTTCCATGCCCTGCAGTACCAATTCGGTCACCGCTTTTTCTATACTTTGCTTAACGCACTCGAACATAGGCTCATTGGTAGTATACCCTGTCTCAGCTTCAAGCAGGCGCTTTAGCGATACATACCTAAAGAGCCCAGCTCTTACTTCTTGGCTCAATACTTTTTTAGAGGTAGAAACCGACACTAGTACTTGCCCTGTTCTTACATCAACCGCCCGCATATAAATGGAGATCTGATCTTCCCGGAATAGTTCACTTGCGCCAATGCCAAAATATTCCACGCCAGCGCCCCCTGTACGAATGTTCGTATCGTAGCTGATTATACCGCCTTCAATAATGATTCTAGCCGTGGTAAGCGGGGGCAATTCACTAACGTTGCTTTCATCTGCGCGGATAATTTTTCGCTCGGTAAGAATGTTTTGTAAACCTTCACGTTCTACAGGTAAGAACCACGATGTTTCACTTAAGGTTTGAACAAGAATCGACGTAGCACCTTGCGTCACAGCGGTAGAAAAAGAACTGGCCCCCGTACTGGGTTTGTACTGGCCTGTCTGGTCTCTGAACGCATAAACGGAAACGGGGATTTGCCCCATAGGTGCGGGTAAGCTTTTTACTTCCGAAAGGGTTTCGCTGTCTTTAATGATCCCTGCCGCAGTCGTATCTGGCGGCAGCGTGTTGGTAATTGATTGGCAGCCAGAAAGTGCTATAGCCAATAATAAAAATACGGTACTTCTCATGTGTTTCCCTACCCAAACCGTGGAATTTCGACAACCGTAACTTCACCTGTTAGCAGGTTAGTAATATTCACTACAATGCTATCAGGGTTACTGGTAATCAGTTCTACCTGAAAATCACCACTGACGAATATGCTGTCTTGGTTAAATATACTATCTATGGGGTTTCCATCTTCGTCATATTCCTGCTCGCCAAAGGCGATATCAGTAATTTCGCGAACAATACGATTAATGTACGCACGCTCAAGTGACTCTTGTAAGCGTTCATCATAAGAGCGCTCACTTAGCGGTGCGCTATGCGCATTCTGTGAATTAGCTTTGCTAAGTAAAAATGACCCATTAAGTGGGTTGCCACCAAACGATGGGTTAATAGGCTCATAGACCAACTCTGTCGCAAAGGCACTGAACTGAAATACAGCCCCCAAGGTTATTAATGCGGTGATTAACGTCCTTTTCTTCATTACCATTCATCCCCTGCTAAATCTGGGCTTCTACTATCTATACTTGCGTTAGCGACAGCGTCTAAGACTAAAACGATAGCCTGCTGAACTTTCTCATCTAACGGTACTTGGCGTCGCCCCATGTATGTCTGGTAAACCACTTTATTGTCGTATACCACAGAGAGTAATGTTCCTGCTTGCGGCACAATAATTTCTTTAACGACAAGGTTTTTACCCGAACTATCAGGAACTTCGCGCCAATATTGGCTAATTTTAGAGGCAAATTC
>CETM01015358.1_pt1 | contig 14174 bp, 9 predicted proteins | sample 361451 | NCBI WGS metagenome assembly CETM01 (sample SAMEA2622690, study PRJEB7988) | marine metagenome | isolation source: saline water (ENVO:00002010), including
TTCCAAAGTTCAGAATCTAAATAAGCATCTAAAGAAGAAGAGCTTGTGAAATAATAAACCCCTCCAAAAACACCTTTATCTACATTACCAATAAAAGTTTTTCCAATCAAACCATCTATCTTACCGGGAGCAAAATTACCAACAACATCAGAGCCTAGTTTTGCATGATCCTCTAATGTCATTTCATTTAACTCATAGTTTACGACAAGCACACTAGTTTCTTTAGGGTTTTCTTGACTTTTCTCTGAAGCTTTTTTTACAGGTTCACTGCATCCAAAAAGGATTAAAATTGAGAAAATAAAAGTTATATTTTTCATAATTAAATAAATTTTAAGATTTTAATATTATTAAAAATACAATTATTTATTTCTCAGATCAAATCGATCAGCATTCATTACCTTATTCCAAGCTGAAATAAAATCATTTATAAATTTTTCATTGTTGTCATCTTGAGCATAAACCTCAACAATAGCTCTTAATTCAGAATTAGAACCAAAAACTAGATCTGTCCTGGATGCTGTTCGAACTTTCTTTCCCGATTTTCTTTCATTAGCCTCATAACTATTATATCCTTTTGCAGTCCAAGAAACATCCATAGATAAAAGAATCTTAAACCAACTATTATCCAGTTTACCATCTGTCCAAACCCCTTTACCTGAAATAGAAACACCCATTGCGCGCATTCCTCCTACTAATAAAGTTAATTCAACAGGGTTTAATCCTAATAATTGTGCTTTATCAAGTAGAATTTCTTCCGGACTAACAGCAAATTCTTTTTCAGAATAATTTCTAAAACCACATGCCCTTGGTTTAAGAAGATCAAATGAATCAATATCAGTAAATTCCTGTGTAGCATCTCCTCTCCCAGTTAAAGTAGGAACTTCAAGTCCACAGGACATTTCAATTCCAACTGCCCCTCCCAAAACAATTATATCTGCAACACTAACTTTATATTCTTCAGCTATGCTTTCATATATTTTCAATATTCTCTTTAACTGGCTAGGTTGGTTAACTTCCCATTCTTTTTGAGGATTAAGTCTTATTCGAGCTCCATTTGCACCCCCCCGATTATCAGAAGCCCTAAATGTGCTAGCACTAGCCCAAGCAGTTTCAACCATTTCATTAATACTTATATCTGATTTAGATATGGCTGAACGAATTTTTATTTCTTTATCTTTTGGGATAATCTCTCCCTTAGGAGTAGGATCTTGCCATATATATTCAACATCTTTAAAATCTCCAGCTACATAGTTAGTTCTTGGCCCCATATCACGATGTAATAATTTAAACCATGCTTTAGCAAATGCTTCTTCAAAATCTTTAGGATTTTCTTTAAATCTCTCACAGATATTTCTGTATATCGGATCCTTTTTCATCGACATGTCAGCTGTTGTCATCATTGGTAATACTTTTTCATCACTTCCATCTACCTGAGGAACCATATCTTCCTCAGCGCAATCAATTGGATGCCACTGCCATGCTCCAGCAGGACTTTTTTTACATTCCCATTCATATTTTAATAAAAGATTTAAATATCCCATGTCCCACTTTACAGGGTTTGTTGTCCAAGGACCATCAAGACCACTAGTAATCGTATGAACTCCCTTGCCATTTTCATAACTACTTTTCCATCCTAAACCCATCTCCTCTATAGGGGATCCCTCAGGTTCAGGTCCAACTAAATTGGAATCACCAGCACCATGAGCTTTACCAAAAGTATGACCACCCGCTACTAATGCAACCGTTTCTTCATCGTTCATTGCCATTCGTTTAAAAGTCTCTCTTACATCTTGTGCTGAAAGTTCTGGATTAGGATCTCCATTTGGACCTTCAGGATTAACATATATAAGTCCCATTTGTACAGCAGCAAGAGGGTTTTCAAGAGACTGACGCGTATCTCCATAACGATTATCACCTAACCATTCATCTTCAGCTCCCCAATAAATATCCTTTTCTGGGTGCCAAATATCTTCTCTACCAAGAACAGTCCCATGATTAGGTCCTCCCATATCCTCAATAGCAACATTTCCAGCTAAAACTAGAAGATCAGCCCATGACAATTGATTTCCATATTTTTCTTTAATTGGCCAAAGCAAACGTCTGGCTTTATCTAAATTTCCATTATCAGGCCAAGAATTTAGGGGTGCAAAACGTTGAGCTCCTGTAGCAGCTCCTCCTCTTCCATCTCCGTTACGATATGTCCCAGCAGCATGCCACGTCATCCGAATAAAAAAGGGCCCATAGTGTCCGTAATCAGCTGGCCACCAGTCTTGGCTATTTTTCATCATTTGACTTAAATCTTTTTTCACAGCAATTAAATCAAGCTTTTTTACATTCTCTTTATAATTATGTTCAGGTAGAGGATTACTTTTTTTGTCATGCTGACGAAGTATATCTATGTTTAGATGGTTTGGCCACCAATCTTTGTTCTGAGTTCCAATATTAGGTTTAGTAGTTGAGCCATGAAATGGGCATTTACCTTTCTCCATATTGATAGTTTATAATATTTAAAAATTGTATGATAAAAACACTTATAGTTTTATAAACACTAAAAATAGAAATTTACATTTATTTTTCATCAAAATTATTAGATGAAAAAAATAATGAAAATCGCTTAAGTTTTATTGGTAAATAAAACTTTTATCTAATTCTTCAGAATCTTTGTACTTAATTCTAATTTCTTTTAATTCTTCTGTTAATTTATCAACAACTTCTTTATATCCAGGATCATTATATACATTATTCATCTCATAAGGATCTTTTAAACGATCATAGAGTTCCCATTCATCTACATCATAATAAAAACGAACTAATTTGAATTCCTTATTTACAATCCCATAATGTCTCTTTGCCATATGTACCGATGGATATTCATAGTAATGATAATAAACCGCGTCTCTATTCCATTTCTCAGAATCCCCTTTTAATAATGGAATAAGACTCTCTCCTTGCATATCACCAGGAACCTTAATCATAGCTGCTTCTAAAAATGTTTGAGCAAAATCCAAGTTTTGGACCATTTCTTCAGAGCTTGTTCCTGGTTTAATCACATTTGGCCATTTTATCATTAATGGTGTTTTGAAAGATTCATCATAAATAAATCTTTTATCAAACCATCCATGCTCCCCTAGATAAAAACCTTGGTCCGATGTATATACTACTATAGTATTTTCATCCAAGCCTGTCTCTTCTAGATAATTCAAAACCCTACCAACATTATCATCAACTGATGAGATAGTTGCTAAGTAATCTTGCATATATCTCTGAAACTTCCATTTCATTTTTTCTTCATTATTCATCTTTGGCCAATTAGTTTTAAAATCCTCACTGATTTTGTCTAAAGTCACATCATATTTTTTCTTCTGTTCCTTATTCGCTCTTCCAAAAGGACGATAAAAACCTTGTTCACTGGGACGCATTAAAGATCCATCTCCTTTAACGTAAACAATTTCAGGTTCTACTTTTCCCATTTCCTTAATAGTTGATGGTCTAACCTTGCTATCATGCATGTATTGCATATGAGTTAAAATATTCATTTCTGCAGTTTTTGCAGCAGTTCCTCTACCACTGTAATCATCAAATAAAGTTTCGGGCTCTGGAAATTCTTTTTCATAAAACTCAGCAAACTTTTCTGGACTTGGCCACCATGCCCTATGAGGGGCTTTATGTAAATACATCATCAAAAATGGCTTTTTTTTATCTCTTTTAGTCTTAAACCAATCCAAAGTCAAATCAGTAATTACATCTGTAACATATCCAGTTATTATAGTGTCTTTATCCTTTCCTAAAAATTTTGGGTTTATATAACTACCTTGCCCAGGGAGGATTAAAAAGTCATCAACTCCTTTTGGATTGTTGCCAAAATGAAGTTTGCCAAACATAGCTGTCTGATAACCGGCTTTTTGAAAAAGTTGAGGAAAAGTAGTTTGGGAGTCATCAAATTTTGCATGGTTATCAATCTTACCATTAAGATGGCTATGTTTCCCTGTTAATATTACTGCTCTGGAGGGAGCACATATTGAATTTGTCACACAAGCATTTTTGAAAAGCATGCCTTCATTAGCAATTCTATCAATATTTGGTGTTTGTATCAACCGATCATCATATGCGCTTATTGCTTGATAAGCATGATCATCAGACATAATAAAGAGTATGTTAGGTTTTTTTTTGATTTCTGTATTATTAGAACAACCCAAAATAAAAACCCCAAGAAAGAATAATATTGTAGAATAATATTTCATGTTTTTAATTTTTGAAATTAGGATTTATTGAAACTTCTTTTGCATTTGTTTGATTTTTTAGTTTGTTCAATTTTTTTAATAAAATTTGTTTTCTCTCATTAAATAATAATGACAAATCATTTGATTCTTTTGGATCTTCCATTAAATTAAATAATTCAGAGTTATTAGACTCATAATGAAGAACCAATTTCCAATCACCAGACCTAATCGCTGAACCAGGTTTCCACAAACTTCCGTGATAATGTGGAAAATGCCAAAAAATATCTTCTCTTTCAATTTTAGATTGACCTTTTAGTCTTGGCATTAAACTCATACCATCAGTATCTTCATTTTTTTTGATTCCAGCGAAATCTAAGATAGTTGGAAATAAATCATAAGAAGCCGTCAAATCATCAATTTTTACATTTTTCTTGTTCCCTGGTATTTTAATTAGTTGAGGAATTCTTATACCTCCTTCATAAAGCCATCCTTTGCCAGCTCTTAATGGATAAACTGAAGTTGGGGCAACCCTTTTTAGAGTTGACAATCCACCATTATCTGAGGTAAAAATTATAAGTGAATTTTCATACAAATTATTATCCTTAAGATTTTTAATAAGTTTCCCTACATTTTCATCAACAGCATAAACCATGGAAGCATATTTCGCATTGGTTTGGTTTAATCTACTAATTGCTTCCCCCTCTTTTTTTGTTCTAACAGAATTGTCATCCATTTCCAATAATTTTTTTTCGAAATAATCTAAATGTTTCAAGTTCGGCTCAATAGGAGTGTGTACATTATAAAATGAAAGGAAAAGGGCAAATGGTTGATCCTTGTCATGATTTTTAATTAGTCTAATAGATTCATCTGTTAATCTATCAGTAAGATATTCACCTTCTGGCCCATCACTTAATTTGGGATTCTTATATGGTGAGTAATAACCTCCCATTGGACTCCCCTTTTCAAAACCTCCAATGTTTACATCAAAACCACTTTGCTCTGGATAAAATCCTTTCGATCCTAAATGCCATTTCCCTGCATAAAAAGTTTTATATCCAGATTCTTTCAGTTTTTCAGCAATGGTAATCTCTTCTAAGGGAAGCTGATGTAGATCTTTTGGGCCTATAAGAGGTCTGTTTTTTGGGTCAACTCCTGGAATCCAATCCGTTATATTCACTCTAGCAGGATGTTTCCCAGTCATAATGGAAGCTCTTGTTGGAGAGCAAACTGGACTTGCAGCATATGCATTGGTAAACTCAAAACTTTCTTGAGATAAAGCATCAATATTTGGGGTTTCATAAAATGTGCTTCCAGAATAACCTAAATCATTCCATCCCAAGTCATCTACCAATATAAAAATAACATTGGGGTTTGAACTTTTTGAACTACATCCTATAGCAAATAAAAAAGCAAAAAGAAATTTAAAAATTTGAATCATTTTCTATTTATTCAATATATTGATCAAGAATTATAGTTTCTTAGGTTGAATATAAATAATGTTGGTTTTATAATAAAAAAAAGTGATTGCTAAAAAAATTCAGGGGAGAGTTAACAAATAAAGATAAAACAGATGACAAAAATTCTTTCTAATAAATTAATACCTGTACTAATAAACTTTAAACCAATTAAAAGTTATTGTCTTATTTTTTTTATATCATTTTTTTTAAGCTGCAAGTCTGAAAAAAAGAATTTGCCTAATAATCCTAACATTATAATTATCTATACAGATGATTTAGGATATGGGGATGTTAGTGCCTATAAAAAAGGAACCCTAAACACTCCAAATATTGATATAATAGCAAATCAAGGAATAAGATTTAACAATGGTTATTCTTCTTCAGCAACATGCAGTCCAAGTAGATATGCACTTTTAACCGGCATATATCCTTGGAGAAAAATTGGTTTGAAAGTAATTACTGGAGGTGGCTTAAGTATTGATACTACTACAATGACAATTCCTAAAATGCTTAAACAGATAGGATACAATACAGGGATTGTAGGTAAATGGCATTTAGGCCTTGGGAAAGGAAGGGATGATTCAGGAAAAGGAATGGATTACAATTCTTATATATACCCCGGACCTAATCAATTAGGTTTTGATTATTCACACATTATGCCTGATACTCAAGATAGAGTTCCAACAGTCTATGTTGAAAATGGATACGTTGTCAATCTTGAACCGGACGATCCCATTGAGGTTCATTTCAAAAAGAATTTTGAGGGTGAGCCAACAGGAAAAGATAATCCAGAACTCTTGACAATGAAGTGGCATCATGGCCATAATGCTTCTATTGTTAATGGTGTCCCTAGAATTGGATTCATGAAGGGAGGAAAAAAAGCTAGATGGAGTGATATTGATATGGCAGATCATTTTTTAAAAAAAGCTCAGGAATATATTAAAGAAAATAAAGACAAGCCTTTCTTTCTTTATTATGCTCTTCAGCAACCTCATGTCCCTAGAACACCTCACCCAAGATTTGAGGGAAAATCTGGAATGGGCCCTAGAGGAGATGTTATTGTTGAAGCGGATTGGTGTGTTGGCGAATTATACAAAACCTTACAATCAGAAGATCTTTTAGAGAATACATTAATCATTTTTTCTAGTGATAATGGTCCTGTTTTAAATGATGGATATTATGATGATGCTGTTGAGAAACTTGGAGACCATAATCCTTCTGGTGGATTAAGAGGTGGCAAGTATAGCCTTTTTGAGGCAGGAACAAAAGTTCCATTTATTGCTTACTGGAAAGGAAAAATACAACCTGGCATTTCAAATGAAATAATTTCTCAAATTGATCTTTTTAATTCTATTTCATCAATAGTTGGTACGGACTTTAGATCAAAAGATGGTATTGATTTTTCTAACCTAATTATTAATAATCAAGGGAAAGGAAGAGAAGAACTTATTCTTGAAGCCTCCACTAGAACTGCTTATAGAAAAGGAGATTGGGCAATGATTCCTCCATATAATGGGCCAGAAATTTCTAAAAATGTAAACATTGAATTAGGAAATTCAAAAGATTTTAAACTTTATAATCTAAAAGAAGACCCTTCACAAAAAAATGATCTTGCAAAAAAAAATTCTGAAAAATTGAAGGAAATGATTTCAAGTTTTATTAAAATTAGAGGGGGAAAATTTTCAAACATTGAAAATCTAGTACTTGAGTAAATAAGATTCTAAAAAATTATTTTGTTAACATCTGAGCTAATTCTTTCTCAGGAATATTTCCCAAATCATTGATTTGATCCATCCAATTATCTAGTTGGGCCCTAAAATTATTTATCTCCTTTGAAAAGTTTTTATCTCCAATTAGATTATTCAATTCAAAAGGATCACTTTCTAAATCATAGAATTCCTCAGATTTTTTAGGAACTTGAAACCAACGTTTTTGCTTATCTGAAAGTAAATTTGATTCATTCAAATAATTTAAATTTTTCATCAAAGCCATCTGAGTCCTATAGGCAAGATCTAAAGCATGTGGTTTATCAGTATTATAATTTCTAATGTACTTAAACCTTTTGTTTTTCACCGCACGAATTCTATCTGGATGCTCATCAAATCTATCACTAGCGGTAAAAACATATTTCCTTTTATTCTTAACTTTTTTAAGGCCTAAAAAGGCTTTGCCTTGATATATTTCCGGAATCTGTAGACCTGCAATTGATAAAATAGTGGGTGCAAAATCAACGAAATTAAGCATATCGTGATTCCTTTTTTCTTTCACCTTAATACTTTTAGGAAATTTTATTACTAATGGAACCTTTGTCCCAGTCTCATAAATTGCTCTTTTATACCTAGGGAAAGGACCTCCATGATCGCTATAAAAAAAGATGTAAGTATTATCGTAAAGACCCTGTTGCTTTAATTCATTGATAATCTCTCCCATTTGCCTATCCATCTCAACCAGGTTAGAATAATTAACTGCTAAAGCATGTCTTGTTATTGAATCATCAGGAAAAATTGGAGGAACCACTAATTTATTTGGATCTACTTTTAACTGCTCTTTATCTCTTCTCCAAATTGAAGATTCATGGGTCACACCAAAATTATAAACTGAAAAAAACGGTTGATTTTTTTTTCTTTTCTCCCAGCTTGCTTCTCTACTTGACTCATCCCAAGCTTCCTCCCTTAATATAAAATTATAATCCCTTTTTGAATTGTTTGTACAGTAGTATCCATTCTCTCTTAAGATTTGAGTAAATGGCTTTATCTTTTCAGCTAATTTTGAAGAATAGTAAGGAAACCCTAATAAAGATTCCGTTTCAGGTCTTACTTTTCTATTGCCGTCATAAGCCCTCATGTTTCCTGTACCAATAGAATTTGGGTACATACCCGTTATGATAGCACTTCTTGCTGGAGCACATACTGGATAAATAGAATTCATGTCATGATAAACAATCCCATTTTTTAAAAGTTCACTTATGTTTGAAAGTTTAACAGAATTGTCTCCATAAAATGGGAAAAAATATTGTGATTGATCCTCAGCTACAAGCCACAAAATATTAGGCTTTTCATTATTTTCATCTCCACAACTAAGTGTTACAAAAACAAAGAAAATGATTAATAACTTTCTCATAAAAATTACTTAATTTAAATTGTTAAACTCAAGCTTTGAAAAATTCTTCTTCAGTAATTTCAAAATAATTTCCCTCCTGAGATGCGTCATAAAAAAACATAAACTTACGTTTCTCGCCAAAATTGATCACCTGAACTTTTCTGTCTTCAAAATAAAACTCTAAAGACTTAAACTGAACATATATTCTAGTGATTGGAAGGTGTTTAAAAGTGTAAGATTCATTAGTTCTCACGTAAACATGTCTTAAATATTTTTTGTACTGATCTCTTATCACTATTATAATGTCATGCTCAACGGTATTTTGTATTTCAAGAGAAGATCCAGACACTTCATTTGTAACATCAGGTGGAAATCTATGGCTAAAGGTTTTATCACCTGTTTTACCTCTCTGAGCAAAAACTAAAGATGTGGTCAAAATCAAAATAAAGAATGTTCTCATACTTTTTAAACTTTGCCATAATAAAATTAAAAAATTATTCTATGTTTGACTATGACTTAACTAAATGAGAATAATAATTATTCTTTTTTTTAATTAAAAACATAATTTTAAAGTCATGTTAAAAAGGTCATTGATTACCCTTATTTTTTTATCTTTTTTGTTCTCCTGTTTACAGGAAGAAAAAACAAACGAGCTACCCAATTTTGTTTTTATTCTTGCTGATGATTTAGGATATGGTGAGGTGGGAGTTTTTGATCAAGAATTCATTGAAACTCCAAACATTGATCAATTAGCAAAAGAGGGAATGATTCTTACAGATCATTATACCGGATCTCCCGTTTGTGCCCCTGCGCGATCTGTTTTGTTGACAGGGCTTCACTCAGGGAAAAATCCAATCAGAGGAAATGATGAATGGAGAGAGAGAGGGGATGTCTGGAGCTTCAAAGCTATGTTTGAAGACCCTAAACTTGAAGGGCAACGACCAATGCCTGATTCAATCATAACAGTTGCAAAATTTTTGCAAACTAAAGGATATAAAACAGGGATGGTTGGTAAATGGGGTCTTGGTGCACCTAACACGGAAAGTATTCCAAACAATAAAGGTTTTGATTTTTTCTATGGGTACAATTGTCAGCGGCAGGCCCATACCCTATATCCGAGTCATTTATGGAGAAATAAAGAAAAGCATGTTTTAAACAATAAGATAGTTAACAAGGGGAAGCTCCCAGAAAGGCTTGATTCCAATAAAGCTGAAAGCTATAAAGATTATAACCAAAATGATTATGGGCCTACCTTAATGCACGATGAGGCATTAGGATTTTTAGACAGGAATAAAGACAATAAATTTTTTCTTTATTATGCATCCCCTCTTCCACATCTTCCGCTTCAAGCACCTGAGAAATGGGTAAATTACTATCGTGAAAAATTTGGTGAAGAAGAGCCTTACCTCGGTGATAAAGGATATTACCCTAATCTTTCACCAAAGGCAACATATGCTGCTATGATTTCTTATTTGGATCAGCAGGTAGGTGAAATTGTTTCTAAGCTAAAGGAAATTGGGCAATATGAAAACTCTTTTATTATTTTTTCAAGTGACAACGGTCCAACACACAAAGAGCAGGTGGATATTCACTTCTTTAACAGTACTGGAATTTTTGTGAATTCAAAAACAACTGTTAAAGGGAGTGTCAATGAAGGGGGTATTAGGGTTCCTTCCATTGCAACATGGCCTAAACGAATTAAAGCTGGGTCAAAATCAGATCATCCCAGTACATTCTATGATTATTTCGCTACTGTTTCTGATATTATCGGCGAGGCTCCTCCTTATGCCATTGATGGTATTAGTTATTATCCTACACTAATTGGTAAAAAACAAAAAACACACGAGTATCTTTATTGGGAATTCCCTGCTTATGGGGGACAACAGGCGATTAGAATTAATCAGTGGAAAGGTATTAAAAAAGATTTGTTCAACGGTTCTTCAGAGCTTCAACTCTACAACTTAGATGACGACCCAAAAGAGCTTAATAACTTGGCTTCTAATTACCCTGAGATTGTTGAAAAAATGGAAAAATATATGAATCAGGCGCATACTGAAGCCAAAATTGAAAAGTTTAAAATACCTGTTTTGGATAATTAATTAAACATAGAAAGAACCTAAACCATTCATTCACAACCTAAATAAAAATAACGTTACTCTAATGCCTTTTTGACATAGACCAAACATTTTTTTACTTCTTGCACAGCATCTGATCCTTCAGGAATTTCATATTCTAATTCAATGGTTACATAAAAGCTATAGCCTTCTTTTTTTATAAGTCGGAGGGCTTCTACAATTGGAGTATCTCCTCTGCCCCAAATTAAATTATCTCCACCATTGCTTAGCCTTTGACGGTCTTTAAGGTGCATGCTAACAATTTTGTGATGCTTGTCTTTTAAAATTTGTAGTGGATCTGAATTTTCTGCTGCCACATAGTGCCCTAAATCAAGATTCAATCGATTGTTATTTGATTGTGAAATGGCTGTGTCCCATAAGGTTGGAGTTTGTTGCTCATGTCCATGGTAGCCAATTAATATACCTTCTTCTTCAGCAATTTTACCAAGTCGGCCGGTATGTTTATCATCACTTGGATGTTCTAATGTTACATGTGAAGCGCCAAGAGCCTTAGCAGCACGCATACCATAGCGAATATCATCATCGGTATTATCTTTCCCAAATACACGAGGTTTAAAAGCATAAATGGAAATACCTGCATCATTATAGAGTTTTCGCAATTCTTCAAATTTTGACATTGGTGCCTCTTTGCGCCACAGGGCAACCTCATTATTATATATTTTTATTTCTTCAGCGATTTGAGATGCTATTTTTTGTTCTTCCTCTGTGAGTTCAATATTCCTCTGTTGTTTGATGAAAACCCTTCTCTTTGCAGGTTCACTAAGAGGGCTTTTTGGACTGCCAGCAAAGGACTCGGCATGATTCCCCATGAGCTCAATATGCTTGATGTTACTTTTTTTAACATATTCTAAAATAGCCAAAGGGCTTTGATCTGGCATGGTTCTAAACGAATAAGTAATCAGACCTATATTTATTCCTAAGTCTTCTTTGGAACTATTTCCTTTTTTAGTAGTTTGCTTACAGCTAAATAAGCCTAAAATGCTAATTATTGATGTGAATAAAAATAAATTTTTTAAAAACGATAGCTTATTCATTAACTTAATAAATTGATTAATTTAGTTTATGATTCTAAAGTACAAAATATTGAAACTTCAATAGAACTAATTATAATTTTAAATTTTTTGAAAAATAACTATAACAAATTAGGTAATTAGGATGGGGAAAAGTAAAACAAGAAGATCATTTATTAAAAAATTGACATTGGGTTCTTCCATTGTGTCTTCGTTTCCCTATTTACTTTCAGGTGCTTACAAACAAAAATTAATGCTTGATCGCACTTATGCTTCCGAACCCTTTTCAGCAAATGATCAGATCAACATAGCATTGATTGGATGTGGAATTCAAGGAATAATTGATGTCAATGTTGCTCTAGAAATAACTGGTGTAAAATTAGTTGCAGTATGTGACCTATACAAAGGAAGATTAGAAAGAGCGAAAGAACTTTGGGGTAAAGATCTTTTTATAAGTCGTGATTACAGAATAATATTAGAGAGAATGGATATTGATGCCGTAATTATTGCTACACCAGATCACTGGCATAAAAAAATCACCATTGAAGCTATGAAATCAGGTAAAGCAGTTTATTGCGAAAAACCCATGGTTCAAAATTTTACAGAAGGTCACGAGATTATCAAAGTATACAATAAAACGGGAAGTGTATGTCAAATTGGAAGTCAAAGCATGTCTTCTCTAGGGAATCAAAAAGCAAAGGAATTATATGAAGATGGAGCTATTGGAGAACTTGTAATGTTGGATATGTACAATGATCGATACTCTTCTGAAGGTGCTTGGCAATATCCAATCCCCCCTGATGCAAATCCAGATACAATTGATTTTGATTTTTTTATTGGAGATGCTCCTAAAGTTCCCTATAACCTAAAACGCTTTTTCCGATGGAGAAATTATCAAGATTATGGAACAGGAGTTGCTGGAGATATGTTTGTACATGCGTTTTCAAGCTTAAATTATATCATAAGTTCTAATGGTCCAAAAAGGGCACTTTCTACCGGAGGACTTCGTTATTGGAAAGACGGACGTGATGTTCCAGATATAAATCTTTGTCTATATGATTACCCTGAAACAAAAACTCATAAAGCATTCAATGCTTCTATGAGGGTTAATTTTATTTCAGGATCAGGAGGTGGATGGGGTTTTAAACTTATAGGTACTGAAGGTGCTATGGAAGTAAGTTCCAATTCCTGTAAACTTATACGGCCAAAAAAAGGAATAATTCCAAGTAGTTATTCAATGAATACTTTCACAGAGAAAATTCAAAAAAAAATAGCCAAAAACTATAATGATAAAAATATTGAAAAAGAAGATCTTGCATTGAATATTGGTGAATCTCTTTATGAAGTCCCTGCGGATTACAAAGGAGGGCATTATGATCATTTTTATAATTTTTTCCAGGCAATCAGAGGAAAAGGGGAAATTATACAAGATCCTACTTTTGGTTTAAGAGCTGCAGGAGCTGCTCTTTTAGCAAATAAAAGTTATTTTGAAAAAAGTCCTGTGAATTGGAATCCTGAAACAATGATGTTGCTTTAGAGTCTCCAGAATGGGGAATGGGATGTTCGAATAAAACCTGGAGAAATAATTAGATATATTGAAAGTAAAGGATTCAGAAGATTTTGTATTGATTCATAATTTTTCTCAAACTTCTGGCTAATGGATCTCTAAAAAAGGGTACTTCGACCTATATTACGACCTATCAAAAAAAGACCCTTAGTTTTTATAGGGGTTTTCAAAGATGGTTGCGGTCTGGACGGGAACTAAACTGGTGAAACCCAACCCCGTAATCCATTCAGGACCAATATTTTACATTCTCGGTTCATTTTGTCTTGTCCACCTCGGGTGGACAAAATTGTCCTCATTTGGTTGACAATCGATTTAACAAAACCGATGGTTCATATACTTTCATCTTTTATTCTCCCCAAATTTTATTTATAATATTCTCTTTTTTTTTAAATTAGGAAGATGAGACGAATTGCAATCCTTTTTTTTACTTTTTTATTAATTGGATGTTCAACTAAAATTGAAAATTTAGATAAATTTAAATTATTACCCTCAGTTCAAGAGCTTGAATTTAAAGACACTTTTTCAAACCTAAATTTTGAGAATATAAAATTTGCATATTCTGATAACAATACTGAGCTTCCAATCCGATATGATTTTACTAATCATATTAAAAATAATAGCCAAATTGAATCTACAATTGATTACCATATTGATTCTAACTTAGATTTAAATCAAGAAGGATATAA